>Ga0207866_1000465_pt1 | contig 58645 bp, 46 predicted proteins | sample HigsolmetaAR203D_FD_184835 | JGI IMG/M metagenome (GOLD analysis project Ga0207866, IMG submission 184835) | Ionic liquid and high solid enriched microbial communities from the Joint BioEnergy Institute, USA - AR20-3-D (SPAdes) (version 2) ...
TGACCGATTTCATCAACCCGACGGCAGGGCGGCGATGATGTACCAGTCGACCGGCTCCATCGGCGGGTTGATGAAATCGGTCAATTTTGAATACGTTACCGCGTTTCTGCCCAAGGGCGACGTGTACGCCACACCGACGGGCGGCGCGAATATCTCCATGATCGCCGGCGCGAAAAACAAGGATGCCGCCTGGGAATTCATCCATTGGGTTATGACGTCTCCGGAAGGCGCGCTGCAGTTCGTCATCGACAGCGGATATTTGCCTTTCAGCAAGTCGATGGCCGAATCGGAAGCGCTGCAGCAGCTGTGGGACAAGGAGCCGAACCGCCGGACCGCGTTCGAGCAGCTGGCGCACGCGATCGATACGAACAAGGACGTGGCGTGGCCGGAAATCATGCACGAGTTTTTCTCGGCCATCGAAGCGATCATGTACGACAGCGCGGACATCGACGCGTCGCTGAAAACGTTCCAGAAAGAGGCGGAGCGCATCCTCGCGGAAAATTGACGGCTGGGAGGGAAGAGGCGTATGATTGAACGCCTGCAGGATATTTCGACGATCGTCGTGTCCGGACACCGGGGGCTGAAAGCCGCCTATCCGGAAAACACGCTGCTCGCCTTCCAGAAAGCGCTGGAAGCGGGCGTCGATATGCTGGAATTCGACTTGCGGCTGACGAAAGACGGCCACCTCGCCGTCATTCACGACGAAACCGTGGACCGCACGACGAACGGCACGGGGCGGGTCGGCGATTATACGCTGTCCGAGCTGAAGCGGCTGGATGCCGGCGGATGGTTCGGCAAAGCGTTTGAAGGCTTGCGCATTCCGACGCTGGAGGAGCTTTGCGAACTGTTGTCCGGCCGGCCGGACGTGCTGCTGAATGTGGAGATCAAGCCGGCCGCGACTGCCGTCGAAGCGGCCGACCGGGCGATCGGGACGCTGAAGCGGTTCGGATACTTATCGCGCTGCGTGTTCACGAGCTTCGACGCCAAGGTGCTGGCGCACATTCACGATCATCATCGGCTGAAGACGCAGGGGTTCCCGGCGGAATCGATGCACTCCTTGTTGTCCGGACCGGTTGAAACGTACGCCAAAATGTGGGCGGTCGCCCTCCGGATGGACCAGGTCACGCCGGAGCGCGTCCGGGAATTTCGGCAGGCCGGGCTGCAAACGTGGTGTTACTGCCCGGACACCGAACAGGACGTCCGCCGCGCGCTGGAGTGCGGCATCTATGTGATGACGTGCAACGATCCGTTTCCGGCGCTCAAGGCGCGCCAAGCCGGCTCCGCGGCAGGGTAACGCAACAGCCTCGCCAATGATGCCGCAATTCGGCATCGGCGAGGCTGTTTTTTCACATCGCCGCCGACCTATTTCTCCGCGGCCAGCGTATCCCAGAACGACGCCGGCTCCTGTCCGAGGCGCCAGGCGGCGACGCCGGCAAGGCTGTATTTTTTGGCGAGGGCGATGCGCGCTTTGACCGTGTCCTCGTCTTCCAGCCAGAACACGTAGGTGAATCCGTCTTTCTTGTACTCGATGCGGTACTGGCCGAACCGTTCGTCCCACGTTTTCGTGAAGGGAACAGCGGCGAGCAGATCGGATACGGCATTGGTGTAAATCGCGTTGTTGCCGACGAGCTTGCCCTGCGCATCCAGCTTCCATTGGCGAATGTAAAACGGGATGCCGAAAATGAGTTTGTCGCGCGGAATGCCGTAAGACAAAAATTCCTGGATGCCTTGTTCCGCCCAGCCCAAACCCGAGACGGAACCCGGCTCGGTGCTGCCGGAATAGTATTGGTCGTACGCCATGATGACGATATGATCGACGATGCCGGCGAGCGCGGCGTGATCGATGGCGGTCAGATGGTTCCACGACACGCTGCCGCGCGGCAGATCGATGGAGACGGTCAACTTTTTGGCGTGAACGGCTTCGGCAAGCTTCCGCACAAACTGTGTGAACTTGTCGCGATCGCTGCCCTTCATGCTCTCAAAGTCGAGGTTGATGCCGTTGACGCCCAGAGCGGCGCTGCGGTTGACCACGGTGTCGATGAATTTTCGCTGCGCGTTGTCATCCTGCAGGAATTTCGTCGTCATGTCCGCGTTGAATTGGTTGTTGACGAGCGGATGCACTTCGAGCCCTTGCGCTTTCAGCCATCGAACGAGGCTTTCGCTGGAGCGGTCCTCCACGTTTCCCGAAGCGTCCGCGAGCCTGAACCAGGTCGGCGAGATGACGTCAAGTCCGCGCGTATTGGCGACGACGTTCATCACCTGTTCTTCTCTCATTTCGCCGGTCCAAGCCCAATATTTCAACCCTTGCGAATTGTCCCACACCGTGCCGCCGTAATACGTTTTGACCACGGCCTTCGGCTGGGTCAGCGCGTACGCCTGCGCGGCTTGCGGCGTGTTGAACTCTTTCAGTTTTTTGTCTCCTTGATAGACGATATAGTACGGATAATTATTCCAGATGACCTGACCCTGGTATTCGATGCGGGAATGATCCCATTTTTTCGCGTATTGGATCGCCGCATTCAGACCGACAAACGTGTCGAGTTTCGTGTTGTATTGGTACACGGTAAAGTTGTCGCGGTTGGAAAACACTTCCTTGTTGTCTTTGGCGGTATTGACGATATACGAGTTTTGCCAGCGCAGCGCCTCTTTAACGGCGTCTTCCAGATAGGCGAACTCCCACTCCGCGCGCGAATATGTACCCTGATACACTTTGTACACTTTGTCGCGTTGGCGGTACTCTTCCTTTTTCTCCGGCGAAATGGAATCCCACACCCAGCGGTTGGTTTCCAGGTCGATGATGTTGGAATTGGCCCATCGTTTCGCTTCTTTTTGCGCGGCTTCCAGCGTCGTGAACTTCCATTCCTCCCGGGTGTACTCGCCTTGATACACCTGGTACCGCGGGTAGTTGTGCCATTCCCAGCCGATCGACTGGACGTTGCGGACGCTGGAGTAGGGCGTCTCTTGCGCGTGTTGGATCGCTTCCTGCAGCGTGAAAAACCATTTGCCCGGCTGGCCGAGTTGCGACACCTGGTATTTCGGAAACTGGCTCCAGATCCATTTGCGCGTGCCGATTTCCTCCACATAGCCGAACGCCCATTTTTTCGCGTAGGCGATCGCCTCGTTTTTGTCCGCGAACTCTTTCAGCAGCCGGCTGTTCTGATACACGCGGTAGCGGGTCGTTTTGTCCGCGCCGGCGGCCGCGGCTGGCGCCGCGGTTTGCCAAACCAGCAGGGCGGCGAACAGCAAGACCGCGACGGTTTTGACCGTTTTCATGTGCAACCTGCCTCTCTTGTAATCTAGCAATCTCTGCTACTAGATACGAGTGGCGGGGCGTTTTTGTTGCGGTGATTTTCGTTCAAAAAAAACGGACCGGCGACAACCGAAACGACAAACTTTCATTTCTTCAGCTAGAAAAAATGGTAAACTCTCACATAAACAACCATATGGGGAGTGGGGACAAGATGAAAATCGGCGTGATCGAGGATGTCCAGGGAAATGCTCCCGCCTTGAAAGCGGTGTTGGACGCCTGCGAGGTCCGTTTCTCCAACCGTTGACTTTTTATTTTACCATGCATATAATTAGGTTACCAAAATAATTATTAACCTAACTAAATGTTGCCGCAAACGGACGTACAGTGTGCCAACGTTGATCTACATCGCGCCACCACGAACGTACAGCGTAAGCACGATATGCGGACAGCACAGCGTGCGGCACAAATTCAATGAACGGAGGGACGAAACATTGCAGGATCGGCTGGAGGACATCGCGAGACAGCTCATGGAGTCGTTCATGCACTCGCGGAATCGCGAAAAAATGCTGCATCACCGCGGGGCGTTCGGAAACAAACCCGGCGAGATCATGGTGCTCCATCTGATTTACTGCGGGGCGAAAGACGGCTCGCCCGGGCTGATGGTATCGGAAATCAGCGGGCGGCTGAACGTCACGTCGCCGACGGTGACGCAGCATATCCGGAGTTTGGAGGAGAAAGGGCTCGTCGAACGCCATTTTGACCGCGGCGATCGGCGAATCGTCAGAGTGCGGCCGACCGAGAAAGGAATCCAATACATTCAGCGCGTTAATGAAGCCCGCCTGAAATTGTTCACCGGATTGGTGAAGCACCTCGGGGAGAATGAAAGTTTGCGTTTCATTGAAACGATGCGGAAAATTTCGGATTATTTGCACGCCCGAACGGAAACTTGGATGGGGCATGAGGATGCGAAAGGAGATGATGTCGTTTGAGCAAACTGCTACCGTATCTCAAACCGTATCGCGTCATGATCGCCGCGGTGCTCGCTCTCGTCTTTTTGCAGACGCTGTCGGAGCTTTATTTGCCGACGCTGATGGCGGACATCGTCAATATCGGCGTGCAATACGGCAATACGTCCTACATCCTGAAGACGGGCGGATGGATGCTGCTCGTGGCGGCCTTCGGCGTATTTTGCACGGTGCTCGCCAGCTACCAATCCGCCAAGGTGGCGACCGGTTTCGGACGGGATTTGCGCGGCAAACTGTTCGGGCATGTAATGGACTTTTCGCAATTGGAAATCGACAAAATCGGCACCGCTTCGCTCATAACGCGGACGACGAACGACATCTCCCAAGTGCAGCAGGTGCTCATCATGATCATGAGAATGATGATCGTGGCGCCGATGATGGCCATCGGGGGGATCGTCATGGCGTTGTTGAAAGACGCGGCGCTCGCCCTTGTGATCATCGGCATCATGCCGATCCTGGGATTGGCGATTTATCTGATCGCACGCAAAGGCATTCCGCTGTTCAAGCAAATCCAGACCTATCTGGATCATTTGAATCTCGTGCAGCGCGAAGGGCTGACCGGGATCCGCGTCATTCGCGCGTTCAACCGCGTCGATCATGAAAAACGCCGATTTGAAACGGCGAACCGCAACTTGACCGATACGGCGCTGAAAGTGAACCGGATCATGGCGCTCATGATGCCGACGATGATGCTGATATTGAACTTTTCATCGGTGGCGATCATCTGGTTCGGCGGCATCCGCGTCGATCGCGGTCATATGCAGGTCGGCGACTTGATGGCGTTTCTCCAGTATTCCATGATGATCCTGTTTTCCCTCATCATGCTGTCCATGATTTTCGTCATGCTGCCGCGCGCCGCCGTATCGGCCGCGCGCATTCGGGAAGTGCTGGAACTGGAAGGCAGCATCCACGACGCTCCGGCGCCCAAAGAGGCGGCCGGCGGCGGACACGTCGAATTCCGCAATGTTACGTTCCGCTATCCCGGTGCGGAGGAGCCGGCTTTGGAAAACATCTCCTTCGAAGCGAAACCGGGAGAAGTGACGGCGATCATCGGCGGAACCGGTTCGGGGAAATCCACGTTGGTCAACCTGATTCCCCGTTTTTATGACGTGGAAAAAGGAAGCGTGCTCGTAGACGGCGTCGACGTGCGCGAGATGTCGCTGGAAACCTTGCGGAAAAAGATCGGCTTCGTTCCGCAAAAGGCGGTGCTGTTCTCCGGCACGATCGCCGACAATCTTCGGTACGGCAACGAGGACGCGGGGGAGGAACAATTGCGCCGCGCGGCGGAAGTGGCGCAGGCGCTCGATTTCGTCACGGAACTGGAGGGCGGTTTCGACGCGCCCGTCTCCCAGGGCGGCGCCAACTTGTCGGGCGGCCAGAAGCAGCGGTTGTCCATCGCCCGCGCCTTGGTGCGCAAACCGGAAATCTACGTGTTCGACGACAGCTTCTCGGCGCTCGATTACAAGACGGACGCCCAATTGCGCAGGGCGCTGAAAGAGGAAATCGGAACGGCCACGGTGATCATCGTCGCCCAACGCATCCATACCGTCATCGACGCGGACCGCATCATCGTTCTGGAAAACGGACGTGTGGCGGGGATCGGAACACATCGGCAGCTATTGAAAGACAACGAAGTGTACCGGGAAATCGTCGCTTCGCAGCTGTCGGAAGAGGAAATGGCGGAGGAGGGAATCGTATGAAAGACGTTCATCGGCCGCATCCGGGATTGGCGATGCGCGGACCGGGAAGGGGGCCCATGGGCGGCCCGGGACCGTTCGCCATGGCTCCCGCCAAGGCCAAAGATTTCAAAGGGACGCTGAAAAGGCTGCTCGCCTATTTGAAGCCGCACAAATATCGGTTGATCGCCGTGTTCGCCTTGGCGGTTTTCAGCTCCTTGTTTGCCATACTGTCCCCGAAAATCTTGGGCAATGCGACGACGAAGCTGTTTGAAGGGGTCATGGCGCGGCTGAACGGCGTGGAAGGGGCCGCCATCGATTTTGCTTATATCGGCCGTATCGCGGTCGTGCTGATCGTCTTATACGCGGCCAGTTCGTTGTTCGCCTTTTTTCAGCAGTACATCATGGCCGGCGTGACGCAGCGGACCGTTTTCGACATGCGGCGCGATGTGAATGACAAACTGTCGCGGCTGCCGCTGCGATATTTCGATTCCCGTCCCCACGGGGAGACGATGAGCCGCATCACGAACGACGTCGACATGATCAGCAATACGCTGCAGCAGAGCCTGACGCAGCTGATGACCTCATTGGTCACGCTGATCGGCGTCGTCGTGATGATGCTGACGATCAGTCCTCTGCTGACCTTGATCTGCATGGTGACGCTGCCGCTCGGCGCGGTCGTCACGGCCAAAATCGCCAAGCGCTCGCAAGGGTATTTCATGGAGCAGCAGCGTTCGCTCGGGCAATTGAACGGTCACGTGGAGGAAATGATATCCGGACACAAGCTGATCAAAGCGTTCGGACGGGAACGCCAAGCGGCCGCCACCTTCCATGCGATCAACGAACGCTTGTATGATTCGGGATGGCGGGCGCAGTTCGTATCCGGCATGATCATGCCGCTCATGGGTTTTATCGGCAATGTGGGCTACGTGTTGATCTGCGTGGTGGGGGGCATTTTCGTCGCCGGACAACGTATGGCCATCGGCGACGTGCAGGCGTTTATCCAATACGCACGGCAGTTCAACATGCCGATCACGCAGGCGGCGAACATCGCCAACATGATACAGGCCACGGTGGCCGCGGCCGAGCGCGTGTTCGAACTGCTGGACGAAAGGGAAGAAGAACCCGACGCGGACAAGGCCGGGATGTTGGAAAAACCGAAAGGGGCCGTATCGTTCCGGCATGTGCGGTTCGGTTACACGGAAGACGCGGTGCTGATCGACGACTTGAACATCGACGTGCGCCCCGGACAGACGGTGGCCATCGTCGGTCCGACGGGAGCGGGCAAGACGACGCTCGTGAACCTCTTGATGCGCTTTTATGAAACGAACGGCGGCAGCATTACGATCGACGGCCGCGACATTCGCGACATCCCGAGGGGCAGCCTGCGCGGCCAGTTCGGCATGGTGCTGCAGGACACGTGGCTGTTCAACGGCACGATTCGCGACAATATCGCCTACGGCCGGGAAAACGCGACGGAGGAAGAAATCGTGCGGGCCGCCGTGGCCGCCCATGCGGATCATTTTATCCGCACGCTGCCGGAAGGTTACGATACCGTGTTGAACGAGGAAGCGTCCAACTTGTCCCAGGGACAAAAACAACTGCTGACGATCGCCCGCGCCTTTTTGGCCGATCCGCCGATCCTCATCCTGGATGAAGCGACAAGCAACGTCGACACGCGGACGGAAGTTCAGATCCAGCAGGCGATGGCCCGTCTCATGAAAGGCCGCACGAGCTTCGTCATCGCGCATCGCCTGTCGACCATTCGCAATGCGGATCTGATTGTCGTCATGAACAAGGGCAGCATCATCGAGCGCGGCACGCACGAAGAACTGCTGCAAAAAGGCGGATTTTACGCCGAACTGTATTACAGCCAATTTCGTCAAGGGATCAAGGAAGCGATTTGACCGATTCCGCGAATGCCGGTTTCGGTCGGCAGCGCGCGGCCGCTTGCCGCACGCCGCCGCAAGTTGCGCCCCAAGGCGGTTCACATCTGCCGAGGGGCGCATTTTTCATGATGAAAGCGCGCATTCCTCTTCGCGGATCGTGGCGATCGGGTGCAGGAAAGCGTGGTCGAAAGGCGCCAGCGGAAGGCCTGCTTTCACTTTCCGGGGCCAATCCGGGTTGACCAGGGCGCTCGTCCCGATCGCGACCAGATCGGCGTCGCCTTCGGCCAGCATGCGTTCCGCCCGTTCCGGTTCGCCCAATTTGCCGTTGGCGATGACGGGAAGGCCGCCGTACGTCTTGGCCAGCGCGGCCAGCGTCGGCCCGCCGCCGGCGAAGGCCGGAAGGTAGGCCTTGTACTCGGTCGTATGAATATAGTCGGCTTTCGCCGCGGCCAGCGCTTCAAAGATGATCCGGGCGTCCGCCTCGCCGTTTCGCCATTTGTGATCGAAGTCGTTCACTTTGCCTTGGGAAATGCGCACGCCGACGACAAACTCCGGTCCGACCGCCTGCCGAATCGCTTCGAGCACTCTCGCGGTCAGGCGAACCCGGTTTTCGGTCGACCCGCCATACGCATCTTGCCTCCGATTCGTCTCCTCCGTCAAAAACTGATCCAGCAAATACCCGTTGGCCGCATGCACTTCCACCCCGTCGAACCCGGCCTGTTTCGCCCGCAGGGCGGCGGATGCAAAATGCTCGACGACGATGTCGATTTCTTCGCGGGTTATTTCGCGGGGCACGGCAAACTCGCCGCTTCCGCCGTGTTCTTCCAGCTGCTTCCCTTTCGGTATCACCGCCGAAGGAGCGACGGCCTCCCGCACAAAACGGTTGTGCTGCACGAGCGCGCCGGCATGCATCAACTGGCAGATGATGCGGCCGCCGCCGCGATGAACCGCTTCGACCACCGGTTTCCACGAAGCCGCCTGTTGCTCGTCGGCGATGCCGGGTTGATTCGCGTACGCCTGACTGTGCGCCAGGTCGGGATACGTGCCTTCCGTGATGATCAGGCCGAACCCTCCTTCGGCAAAACGGGTGTAGTATCGGACCATGCGGTCATTGGCGAGGCCGGACGCTTCCGCGCTCGTTCGGGTCATCGGAGCCAGCGCGATCCGGTTGGGCAGCGTCACGGAGCCGAGCCTGAATGGGGTAAAGAGACGCGAATAAGTATTCATGATGATCGTTCCCTCCCATGGAAGAATGTTGGGTTTGACAGTATTGTAATGCGGCATTTCCATATCGTAAAATGATGAATAACGATAGATATATCAATTTTTTTGATGGGCAAAGCGGTGAAAAAATCCATGGAATTGACCGACTTGAAAATCTTTCTCACGGTATCCGAAGAAGGGAGCGTATCCGCAGCCGCCCGGAAATTGGACTATGTGCAGTCCAATGTGACGGCGCGCATGCGGAAACTGGAGTCGGAACTGGGCGTCCCGCTGTTCCACCGGCATCCGAAAGGCGTGACGCTGTCGGACAAAGGGGTCGTATTTCGCGAGTATGCGATGAAGATCCTGCAATTGTCGGAGGACGCGCTCATGGCGGTGCGGGAAACCGACGAACCAAGCGGAAGGTTGACGATCGGCGTCGTCGAGACGGTGGCATCCGAGGCGCTGCTGCACGTGCTGTCCGATTTTCAAGCCCGGTATCCCCAAGTCACGTTGTCGTTGGTGACGGGAACTTCACCGGAACTTTGTGCGAAAGTGCTGAACTACGAACTGGACGCGGCGTTTGTCACCGGCGACGTCGATTCGCCCGTGCTTGTTCCCGAGTATGTGATTCGCGACGAAGTCGGGCTGGTGACGCGAAACGACGGAGGAAATCTCCCCGATTTGGCCCAGGGGACGTGGGTCGTTTTTCCCGCGGGGTGCCCGTTTCGCGCGGTGACGGAAGCATGGCTGGAAAGCGAAGGCATTCGCCCGGCTCAAATGATCGAAACCGGCACGCTGGAAACGATGCTGGGCTGCGTGCGGGCCGGGTTGGGGATGACGCTGCTGCCCGTAACCTCGCTTCCGAAAAATGACGAGCATCTGCGCGTACGGCCCGTTCCCGAGGCGTACCGGTACATGACGACGAGGCTGCTTCGCCGCAAAGACCGATACGTCAGCAAAGCGTTCACCGCATTTACGGAACGGTTGAACGCGCGCGGATTCGGCAAATAAGAACCCCTCCACCAAACCTCCGCTATCCGCTGCTTTTTCACTGGAAAACAGAAAAACGAAACGTGCTGTTCACGGGGACATCTCCCCATTTTTTTATGGATTTGACCGAGTGGGACGAGTGGCCGGACCAAGCTGCCGCCGGGGAAGGGGCTCATCGGGGGACGCCAGTCGGAGAAACGAGAGAGCCGGAAAAGTTTCGGCATCCTTTTGCATAAAATTTTTATTGAAAAACTATCATCGAAAAAATTTCCTTGCAGAACTCCGCGAACCGGACTATAATAAAAGCAAAATTCTCCAAAATCTATATCTTGAAAGGAATTTTTGTTCATGGGAAGCAAAATTCAGAAAGAGGGCGGGCATACGTCGGAACAGGAGACGATTACCGCGATTATTCAAAGCGCTTACGGCAACATGAGCGTGACGGAGAGGCGAATCGCCGATTTCGTGTTGAATTCGCCCGAAAAGATCATGTTCAGCTCGGTCACACAGGTTGCCGAAGAACTGGAAATCGCCCAGTCATCCATCACGCGATTTTGCCAGACGATCGGGCTGCGCGGGTACCAGGAACTGAAAATCCGGATCGCCCAAAGTTCCGAACAACCGGCCCGTCCCGGAGGTGATTCGGAAGAAGAAGCGAGTCTGTCGAAGAAGTTGGCGCAAATATCGGCGAACAGCATTCTCGACGCCTCGATGAGCATTGATCAGGAGGCGCTCGATGAGGCGGTGAAACTGCTGGCCGCAGCTCGGAAAATCGTCGTGTTCGGCCTCGGCGAATCGGGACCGATGGCGCAGCTCTTGAAAATCAAGCTCATGGGACAAGGTCTGACCTCCGACGCGCACGTCGACGTTCATCTCCAAGCCATATCGGCCGCTCACGTCGAATCGAGCGATGTCGCCATCGGCATTTCGCAGGAGGGAAGCACGAAAGATATCGTATCCGCGCTGCGCGCGGCGCGCGCCAACGGCGCCAAGACGATCTGCATCACCGGGCAAGGGAAGTCGCCCATCACCGAAGTGTCGGATTTGAAACTCGTTTGCGTACAGCGGGGAATCACCAATATTTTGGAGAGCTTCAAAAGCAAAGCGTCGATCTTGTACGCGATTGAACTGTTGGTCATCAGCCTGTCGCTGTACATGACGGCGCAGACGGCGGAATCCCAAGGGAAAATTTGGCGAACGACCGAGTCCATCCTGGACAAATTGTACTAGGAGAGAAACCGCATGCTCGAACTGTTGAAAAACAAATTGATCGTTTCCTGCCAGGCTTGGCCGGGCACGCCCTTCTACGGCGATCCGCGCATGATGCGGGCGATGGCGGAATGCGCGTTGATGGGCGGCGCCGGCGGTATACGCGCGAACGGACCGGATAATATTCGCGAAATCAAGAAAACGGTTCCACTGCCGATGATCGGGATTTACAAAAAGCCCGACAAGCGCGGCGTCCAGATCATTACGCCCGATTTCGCCAGCGCCCGCGAGCTCGCGGAAGCCGGTGCGGACATCATCGCATTGGACGCGACGTTCGAAGCGAGAAGGCAGGAGGACGAACTGCGCGAACTGATCGGAGCGATCCGAAACGATCTCGGCGTTCCGGTGATGGCGGACATTTCCAATGTGGAGGAAGCCGTTCGCGCCGAGCGGTGCGGCGCAGACGTCGTCGCCACCACGATGGCCGGATACACGCCTTACACGACCAAAACCGAAGGGCCGGACCTGGATTTGATCGAACGGCTCGTGCGGACGGTGCGCGTTCCCGTCATCGGGGAAGGACGTTTTTCCAAACCGGAGGAAGTTCGCGAAGCGATCCATGCGAGGGGAGCCCACAGCGTCGTCGTGGGGACATCCATTACGGCTCCCTGGGAAGTGGCCGCGCGGTTCGTGAGAGCGATTTCATAGCTTGAACCTGGCCGTTAAGGGAGGGGAGAATAATGGCGTTGCTTGGCATAGACGGAGGACAGACGGCAACGAAAGCGTGCCTGTATGACCCAACCTGCGGGGTTTGCGTAATCGCCGAAGGACCGCCGATCGACCATATGCTGACGTTGAACGGGCAGGTGAAGTCGAGGCAGGGCATTCAGCTGGCGCTGCGGGCGCTGCTCGCCAAAACGAAGATGGCGGAAACGGTGGAAATGGCGTTCGTCAGCATCAGCGGCGTGCATAAAGAGCACGAGGACATGATCAAAAGCTGGATCACGGAATGCGTCCATGTCGACCGGATCGTGGTGGAGGGCGACGTCAAAGCGAACCTGGCGGGGGCGTCGGCGGGCAAGAACGACGGCGTGCTCGTCATCGCAGGAGGCGGAAGCATCGGGTATTACAGCGACGGCGAAAACGAGTTTGTGGCCGGAGGGTACGGGCACATTCTCGGCGACGAAGGAAGCGCCTACTGGATCGGACTGCAGGCGATCAAGGCGGGCATCCGGCACAGCGAGGGGCGCGGTATGCCGACCGTACTGCACGAACGCACACTGCAATATTTCGGTGAACTTTCGTATTGGGGAATCAAGAAACGGATTCATGCGGACAAAATCGGCCGGGACGAAATTGCAAGCGTTGCCAGACTCGTCCACCAGTCCGCCGACGAAGGAGACGAAGCGGCGCGGCAGATTTTGCGGCAGGCCGGCAACGAACTCGGAGAACTTGCCGTTTCGGTGCTGAAACAGATTAAGGAAAAGGGGGGCGTGAAGAACGTTCGCATCGTGTATCCGACCGGAGGCGTTTTCCAATCGAAACGATGGGTACTGGACAGCATGGCCGAGACGATCCAACGCTACGACGCTTCCGTCGAAATTCGCCGGCCCCTGTACCCGCCGGTCATCGGGGCGATCTTTCTGGCGGCGTGCGAATTGAACCGGACCATCGACGAGGAGAAACTGAATCAAGCCATTGGAGGTACGCCATGAGTTTTGGGGCAGAGCATGTATTTTCGGCAATCATGGATATTTTGGAAAAAGTGCGCGCGTCGGAGCTCGATCATATCCGGAAAGCGGCCGACCGTCTGGCCGAATGCTTGTTTCGGGGCGGCATCGTCCACGTATTCGGGGCGGGGCATTCCCGCGCGTTCGGCATGGAAATGTGCGGCCGCGCGGGCGGACTCGCGCCGATGAAACTCGTCGGACTGGAAGATGTGGCCGCGTCTTCACGCAAGGGCATCAACCTGGTCGAGCTGGAACGCGATCCCGAGACGGCGCACAAGCTGCTCGAACTGCACGACGTGCGGCCGGAAGACGCCTTTATCATCGTCTCCAATTCCGGACGAAACGGCGCTCCCGTCGAACTGGCGCTCGAATGCCGCAGACGCGGCATCCCGGTCGTCGCCGTGACATCGCTTTCGCATTCCCGACAAACGTCGAGCCGGCACCCGAGCGGCAAAAAACTGTACGAATTGGCGGACATCGTCATCGAAAACGGCTGTCCGTATGGCGACACCTTGCTGGAAATCCCCGGGTTCCAGGAGAAAACGGGATCGGCTTCCAGTGTGGTCGGAGCGATGATCGCCCAATCGCTGACGGTGGAAATCATCGCCCGTTTTCTTCGGGACGGCCGTACTCCGCCGGTGTTCCTCAGCGCGAATGTGGACGGCGGCGACGAACATAACCGGAAAATCGTGGAGGCCTACGCGCATCGCGGCGTGACGTATTGATGACGACGAAACTCGCGGTCTTATTCGGCTATCGCTATAAAAAAAATCAACCTGAAGATTGAGGAGGGTTTGCGTTGAAAAAAACCGTTCTGCTGTTGTTGTCATGGATGTTGATGTTTTCCCTGCTCGCCGCCTGCAGCGGCGGCGGCTCAACCAATGCCGGTAACAACGGAGCGTCCGGGGAGAACGCGTCGGGAAACGACGGAGGCGCTTCGAACGGCGCTTCCAATGGCACGGATAATAACGGTTCCAACGGCAATAACGATAGCGCTTCCGCGGACAACGGTCTCATTCCGGACGTGAAAGGGGAACTGTCGATCCTCGTCGTGCTGAGCCAGTTGAACGGCGCGGATCCGGACCTGGGCGGCGTGTACGATTACTTCAAAACGTATTATCCCGATCTCAAACTGAAACAGATGGACATCGTTCATGAAGAGTACGCGCCGGAAAAATTGACCGAGGCGATCGCGGCGGGCAATACGCCGGACGTGTTCGTGACCGTGCCCGGCGACATTCCCGATCTGATCCGCAAAGATTACATCATGCCGATCGACGATCTGCTTGCGGCCAATCCGCAATATGTCGATACGCTGAATCCGGCCGTCATCAACATGAACAAAGTCGACGGGAAAACGTACGGGATCACCTGGATGACCTTGCCGCAAACGTGGATGCTGAACACGGATCTGTTTGAGAAAATGGGCGTTCCGGTGCCGACCGACGATTGGACGATCGACGAGTTCATCGAAATCAACAAACAGCTCGTGGACAAAGCGAACGGCATCACCGGATCGCAGCCGGACGTGCATTCGCCGTGGCCGCTGTTCTCCTGGCTGGAAGCGTACGGCGTCAAAGGATACAAAATGGTCGACGGAAAACCGGTCTCGAATTTTGCCGAAGACCCGAACGCCATCAAGGCGATTGAAAAATGGATCGAATACGCGGCCAAAAGCAATATCGCCTTCACGCCGGAAGAGCTGAGCAAATTCGGATTGACCGATCCCTGGTCCGCGTACTGGACCAAAGGACACGTGGGGATGGTGCCGTGGTCGCTGTGGGGGCAGCCGTACAACCACGATACGAAATCGAACAATTTCAACTGGACCGTACTCAGACAACCGCAAGGTCCGGCGGGACGCGCCGCGATCGCCTACGGCATCACGCTCGCGATCTTCCCGACCACGGAGAAGAAAGACCTGGCGATGAAGTACATTCAAATCGTGACGAGCAAGCATTTTTACGACAACGCGCTGATGAAAGACCCGACGACGGGCAACGAGAGCCCGCTGACGATTCGCCCGGACGACCCGGATTTGCCGATCGGCATCCCGGCGATCAACGAAAATTTCCAGTCGACGCCGGAGAACCAAGCCGCGCTGGACGGATTTGTCCGGTCGATGCAGGACGCGAAAATTCCCGACTACGGCGGTTACGGCATGCCGATTCTGAACGATCTGTCCGCCCGCCTGGTCGATGTCGCGGCCGGCAATGTGCAAATCCCCGATCTGCTGAAGCAGTTTGACGAGTATGTCAACGCCACGTACTACAACGCCAACTAGGCATACGAGGCCATGGACATAAAGCGGGCCGATTGCTCCGGTCCGCTTTATGCGGCTTCGAAATTCCGCTTTCGGCACGTTCCGGCGGCATCCGCAAGGAGGAGAGAGGATTGGCGCGCGTCTTGCTGAAAAACTTGTGGAAAAGCTACCCAGGAATGAAAAACGCGGCACCCGCGGTGCAAGACTTCAATTTGGACATCGCCGACAAAGAGTTTGTGGCGCTCATCGGTCCGTCAGGGTGCGGCAAATCGACCACGCTGCGCATGATCGCCGGTCTGGAGAGCGTTACCCGCGGGGAAATCTACATCGACGGACAGCTCGTCAACGATTTGTCGCCCAAAGAGCGCAAGGTGTCGATGGTGTTCCAAAACTACGCGCTTTACCCAAGTTTGAACAATTATGAAAATATGGCGTTCGCGCTTCGCGTCGGAAGAACGCTGAAATATTTGATTGACGAAAAAGTGAGAAAAACGGCGCGAAATCTGGAAATCGACCATTTGCTCGATCGTTTTCCGCGCGAAGTGTCCGGAGGGCAGCGGCAGAGAGTGGCGCTCGGGCGGGCGATCGTGCGCGATCCGCGGCTTTTTTTGATGGACGAACCGCTTTCCAACCTCGACGCGAAAATGCGCATGCAGATGAGGGTCGAGATCATCAAATTGCACCGGGCTCTGAATACGACGACCATCTATGTCACCCACGACCAGATTGAAGCGATGACGATGGCGGACCGCATTGTCGTCATGAACAAAGGAGTCATTCAGCAGGTCGGCACGCCGGAAGAAGTGTACAGTTCGCCGGCCAACACGTTTGTGGGGGGATTCATCGGCAACCCGCCCATGAATTTTATTGCGGGCCGAATTGAATATCAAGACGATGCGTATTGGTTCAGCAACAAGACGATGGCGCTGCGCATTCCTCCGGCCCGGGCGGCCAAGCTGGCGCGATCCAACGCGGTTTCGGTCATCGGCGGCATCCGCCCGGAACAGCTTGCGATCGAACCCGGCCCGGCATCCGGCGCGGCCGACAGTTTTACCGGCAAAGTGGAAGTGACGGAACTGGTCGGCGCCGACCGCCATGTCCATGTCGATCTGGGCAGCGCCGGCCGCATCGTCGTCCGCACCGCCGCCGAGCGGCGTTTTCGCGAAGGGGAGGTCGTGTGTGTGAACGCCAATATGGATCAATTTCTGTTTTTCGATCTCAATACGGGGAACCGCCTCTTGTAGCACGGCGAAACGGCGCGACGGAACAGGGAAACGGAGTGAGAAGCCTTGAACCAGTATCGGAAATTGGCCGCCGCAATGGTTTGTCTTGCCGTATTGTGCGGCGTGCTGCTGTTTCAATCCGCTGCCCGGATGCAGGGAGACGGCGTTTCTTCCCGGTCGGGGACCGGCGCTCCGGAACCGTCGTCGGCCGCCGGCCTCTCCGGCTGGACCGTGGAAATCCCCGGAGCGCAGTACGCGCGGAAATCCGCGGAAAGTTCCATCCGTACGGGGGAACTGCAGGGCAGAGACCGCGTGCTGATCTGGGACAGCGCCGGCGGAGAAGTCGCGTATGAAGTGACGGTTCCCGAAAGCGGCGTCTATCATCTGTATGTGGAATATTGGCACACCGGCGATGACGCGGAAGCGATCGAGCGAGGGCTTCTGATCGACGGAGCCGTCCCCGAATCCCTTCCCGGCACATTCGTACTGGGACAGCGGTATCGTTACGACAAGTATCCGTTTGCCAAGGACGGCGAAGGGAACGAGAAGCGGCCCAAACTGCTGGCGGTCCAAGCGTGGATGACGGAACCGGTCGCGGATAAAACGGGAATGAAGAGCGCGCCGATCGACTTTGCGCTCGAACAAGGTTCCCATACGATCACGCTGACCGGCGTGCGGGGGACGCTCGCGATCGCCAAAATCATTCTGAAGACGCCCGAGCCGATTCCGGATTACCGCGAATATCAAGCCAACCTGCCTGCGCATAAATCTCCGGCGGGTTTCGTGCAGACGATCGAGGGCGAACAAGCGCATGCGCTTTCCGCGAGGGACATTCAGCTGTACAACATCGGCGAAGCGGGCGTCGTCCCGGAAGCCTACGGAAAACGGGCATACAACGCGATCGGCGGGCTGTCGTGGCGTCACCCGCAGCAGTGGGTGGAATGGCAGTTCGAAGTGCCCGAGGACGGAACGTACCAGATCGGCATCAAGTACCGGCAGGCGGACAACAGCGATCTCAGTTCGTATCGGACGGTGCACATCGACGGCAAGGTGCCGTTTCAGGAAATGCTGCACGTTTCGTTTCCTTACGCCGAATCCTGGAAAAACAAGGTGCTCGGAGACGACCGGCCGCACGAGTTTTATCTCGCCAAAGGCAAGCATACGATCCGGCTCACGGTGACCTCGGAGCCGTACGCTCCCGTGATCGGCGCGCTGCGCGAAATTGCGGACGACATCAAACGGCTGGACCTGGAAATCAAGAAAATTACCGGCGTGACGAAAGCGAGCCAAATCGATCTGTTCAAATCGTACGATCTGAAAAAGTACGTTCCGGATATCGACGCGCAGCTTGCGGAATTGGCGGATCGATTGGCGGGGCAAATGAAGGAATTGGCCAGGTTGACCGGCTCCGGGGAGCGCAAATTCGACGCGCTCTATACGGATATGAAACGGTTAAGGGGCTACGCCGACCATCCGGACGACATTCCCAAAAGCGTCGACTCGTTGACCCGCATTCAGCTCGACGTGTTGAATTTCGCCGCCAGCTTGGCGTTCCAGCCTCTGTTGATCGACAGGATCACGGTGAAGAGCGCCGATATGGACTTTCCGCCGGCCAAGCCCGGCATCTGGGCGTCGATCCGGTACTTTGTCAAAACCTTTGCCGCATCGTTCCAAAACGAAAACGACCGCGAAGGGGAGGCGGCCATCGAAGTTTGGGTGCAGCGCAACCGCGATTATGTCGATCTGATGCAGCAGTATGCCGACGAGTACTTTACTCCGCAGACCGGTTACAGGGTTCGCGTGAATTATATTCCCGGCCCTGACATGCTCGTGCTGGCCAACGCGGCGGGGAAACAACCGGACGTCGCGACGGGAGTCGGCATGGATACCCCGTTCAACTTTGCGCTGCGCGGCGCGATCGTCAGCATGAACGAACTGCCGGGATTTGAGGAGTTAAGTTCAACCATAGCGCCCGGCACGCGTATCCCGTTCCAATACGACGGCAAAGATTACGCGCTTCCGGAAGAAGCCGTCATGAACGTGATGTTTTACCGGGAAGACGTGTTGAGCGAACACCGGATCGCCGTTCCCGAAACGTGGGACGATGTCAAAAAGATCATTCCGACCTTGCAGCAGAACAACCTGAATTTCTGGCTGCCTCCGGGAGACTGGCTGACGTTTTTTTATCAGCACGGCGTGGACATCTACGAGCCGGACGGCGCCGACGTCGCCTTCGATACGCCGGAAGGGTTTTCCGCTTTCAAAGAGATGACCGATTTGTACGTCAAATACAATCTTCCGGAAGTGATCGCCAGTTTCTACCAGCATTTCCGCCTCGGCGACGTGCCGATCGGCATCTCCTCGATGACCGACTATCTCTTGTTTCGGCTCGCGGCGCCGGAAATTTCCTCTTTGTGGCACATGGCGCCGATTCCCGGCAAATTGGACGCGAGCGGCAGCGTCGTGCGATGGCACGGCGGGGACGTCAAAGGGGTCATGATGTTCAAAACGACGCCGGAACGACAGGCCAAAGCGTGGGAATACGTGCGGTGGTGGCTGTCGGCCGAAACGCAAATCCGGTTTGCGAACGATTTGGAGAACATGTACGGAATGGAGTTCCGATGGTACTCCGCCATTCCGGAAGTCGTCCGGCACACCCCGTGGTCGCCTGACGAAAAGGACGTCATTTTGACGCAGCTGGAATGGTTCAAGGGCATCCCGTACGTTCCGGGAGGATCGTACATGACCGGCAGAGAACTGGCGAACGCCTGGACGGCGACCGTCATCGACAAGGGCAATGCGCGGGAAAAACTGGAGAACGCCGTGAACCTCATCCGGCGCGAGATCGACCGATACCGGCGGGAATACGGACTTTCGGGGGGATCGCCATGATCGGCAAAGCGCAGACGGCCGCTCGCGCGGCCGCGATCAACACCCGCAAGCCAAGCGGCAGGGCGGCGCTTCTGTGGCAGGACATGAAGAGAAACAAACTGGCTTACGTCTTCTTGGCCCCGTTTCTTCTCGGTTTTGTCGTATTTATCGTTCTGCCCGTGCTGTCGGCGTCTTTGCTGGCGTTTACGAGGTACAACTCGATCCAGGCGCCGGTGTTTGTCGGCCTGCACAATTTCAAGGTCATGTTCACGGAAGACCTCGTTCTGATGAAGCACGTCATCGCCAATACGTTCAAATTCGCCGTTTTTGTCGGTCCGGTCGGGTATGCGCTGCAGTTTTTGATGGCGTGGCTCATTTTGCAGATCCCGAAACGGCTGCGAAAACTTTATACGATGGCGCTCTACACGCCTTCCATCACCGGAGGCGTCATGATGTCCGTCGTCTGGGTCGTCGCCTTCAGCGGGGACCGGTACGGCTATTTGAATCAGGTGCTGCTTTGGCTGGGCTTAATTGACGCGCCGATCGCCTATACGCAGGCGAGCGGCTATTTGCTCGGCGTCATGATTTTCGTGACGCTGTGGAGCAGCATGGGGGTCGGCTTCTTGTCGATGCAGGCCGGCATGATGACGGTCGATCCGCAGCTGTACGAAGCCGGAAAAATGGACGGCATCCGCAACAAGCTCCAGGAAGTTTGGTACATTACGATTCCGGCCATGAAACCGCAAATGCTGTTTTCCGCCATCATGGGCATCGTCGGGGCGCTGAAGGCGGGCAGCATCGGCGTGCAGCTGTCCGGCACGAATCCGACGCCCAATTACGCGGGCCAGCTTTTGCAAAACCATATCGAGGATTTCGGTTTCCTGCGGTTCGAACTCGGTTACGCCACCGCGTTGTCCTTGATGCTGCTCGTGTTCATGTATTTGATCAATCGCGCGTGTTTTCTGCTGCTCGGCTCGAAAGGGGACGAATAGGCGCATGATGTTCAACAAGCGGACCAACAAACTGAATCCCTTTACCGTTTCCGACGGCGCGAGACTGGCGTTCGTCACCGTGTACGCGCTGTTGTCCGTCGCGCCGATCGTTTACATCGTGAATACGGCGTTCAAGCCGCTGTCCGAACTGTTCGTGTTTCCGCCGACGTTTTTGGTGCGGAATCCTTCCCTGCACAATTTCTACGACCTCTTGTTCGCGATGAAACTGTCGGTGGTGCCGTTTTCGCGGTATTTGTTCAACAGCGTGGTCGTGACGGCAATTACGGTGCTCGCCGCGGTCTGGATCAGCATGATGGGCGCGTACTCGCTGTCCCGCATGCGGTTTCCGGGGAAGGAATGGCTGTTCGGGTTCATCATCATATCGCTCATGTTTTCGCCGGAAGCGGTCAAGATTACGCGCTATCTCGTCGTCACCAAACTGGGACTCATGAACACGTACGCCGGTCATATCCTGCCGCATTTGGCGATTCCCGTCTGCATATTTCTCATCAAGCAGTTTATGGACCAAATTCCGGAGGCGTTGAGCGAAGCGGCCAAAATCGACGGGGCGGGCGAGTGGAAAATTTTCACTTCCGTCATCATTCCGAACATCCGGCCGGCCATCGGCACCGCGGCGATTTTGACGTTTCAGACGGTGTGGGTGGACACGGAGACGTCCATGTACTACATGACCGAAGAGTCGCTGAAAACGCTGCCTTATTTCATCCAGACGCTGACCGGCGGATTGTCGACCGTCGTCGCCAGGCAGGGCGCGTCCGCGGCGGCCGGATTGCTCCTGTTTATTCCGAACCTGATCATCTTTGTCATCTTGCAAAAGTCCATGATCAACACGCTGGTGAACTCGGGCATCAAATAGGACGGAGGAATGCTGGATGCGCAAGCGTAAACGAATATTCGCCGTGCTGTTGACCGTCGGCGTTTGGCTGTCCGGCATGCCCGGCATTGCGGATGCCGCCGTCCCTTACCGTTCCTACGGCTACTTTGACCATCGGCCTTACCCGATCCAATCGCTCTATGTTCCCGTCGGGGTGATCGGAGCCGAACTGTACACCGAAGCTCCGGACGGCGTCCGGGAAGCGGTTCCGGGATTGAACGGCCCGACGGATTTGTTCATCGACGACGAAGGATATTTGTACGTATCCGATACGAACAACAACCGCGTCGTGAAAATGGACGATCAGGGAACGCTGCTGCTCGAGTTCGGCGCAGGCGAAAACGACAACGCGAAATTGAACGCGCCGGAAGGCGTGTACGTCGCGTCCAACGGAAACGTGTACGTATGCGACACGGGCAACAACCGCATCGCCGTTTACGACGCCGGCGGCCGGTGGATCGACGAAATCGGCAAACCGGACGCCGTCAGCCTGAAAGACGTGACGTTTATTCCGTCCCGTGTTTCCATGGATGCGAGGGGATTTCTGTACGTGGCGGCGAAAGGCGTCAACGAAGGGCTGATCGTCATTTCCCCCGACAAGCAATTCGCCGGCTTTTTCGGTTCCAACAAGGTCCAGCTGTCGCTGTTGGATCGGCTGAAATATATGCTGTACTCGGAAAAACAGCGGCGGTCTTCCGCGTTCGGGGCGGCGAGCGTGACGGATGTGTTCATCGACCGGGAGGGGTTTGTGTACACGACCACTTCAAGCGCCAAATCCGAACAGATCAAAAAATACAATGTCGGAGGAGACAATCTGTTCGACGGGAAAAACTTTCGCGTGGACGACCGGTTGGCGCTGTCGGGATCGTACTCGGGCATCACGGTCGACCATGCCGGCAACATCTATGCGATCGACAGCGGCGCGGGGAGAATCTATCAGTTTGACCGCGATGGAAACCCGATGCTGTCCTTCGGGCGCAAGCTGACGGATTCCGGCCTGCGGGTCGGCATGTTCGGAGATCCGGTCAGCATCAAGATGAACGAAGATGGCTATTTGTTCGTGACCGACCGCCTGTTCAACGGGGTGCAGGTGTTTCGTCCGACCGCGTTCATGAAGATGATCCAAAAGGCGGACGACCTGTTCAACGCCGGCCAATACGCGGAAGCCAAGCAGGCCGGCGAAGAGATCTTGAAGCGGAACGCGTTTTACTATAAAGCGCATTATATCATCGGAAAAGCGCTTTACAGGGAAGGGCAATGGAAAGCGGCGATGGAGCGGTTCAAACGGGTCCGCGATACGGCGAGCTATTCCGAAGCGTTCTGGGAATGGCGGGTCGAGTGGGTGCGAACCTATTTCGGCGTGGTGGCGGCGGCATTCGTCGTGATCTTCTTCTCCTTTGCGGCCGTTGTCCAATATCAAAGAAGGCGGAGGAACGGGTGATGCGAAAATTGGCGGCTCAATTGGCCTACTCGTGGACGTTCTTGCGGCATCCGATCGACGGTTTCCATGAACTCCGGTTTTCCGGCAAAGGCAGCGTGGCGTCGGCGACGGTGTTGTTGGTGCTCTTTTATGTATGCCAGCTGCTGAAACTGAAGATCACCCATTTTGTCTTCAATCCGTCGGGGCTTCGGGACACTTCGCCGCTGCGGGAGCTGTTGGTCACGCTGCTGCCGGTGTTCATCTGGGTGCTGGCGAATTATTTGGTCAGCTGCATCACCAAGGGGCAGGGCACGTTCAAGGCCGTCTACATTTCGACCGCGTACAGCTTGCTGCCGTTTATTTATTTCTCCGTTCCCGTCGCGCTCGTGTCCAACGTATTGTCGCTCGCCGAAGCGGCCATTTACAACTTTCTGGAATTTTCGATCACCGCCTGGATCGCCGTTCTGTTCTACTTTCAGGTCAAAGAAGTGCACGGGTTCGAAGTCGGGGAAACGTTCGTGAACATGTTGTGGATGCTGTTTGCCGGGGTGGCGATCATCGCGTTTTCCTTCGCGCTGTTCGGCATCGTCGCGCAGTCGGCCAACTTCCTCGTTTCCTTCGTTCGGGAGGCGTTCGGTTATGTTTAGGAACTTCGCTCTGCGAAAAGCGCTGAGAACGGTCGTTCTGCTCGCCGTGTTGGCCGCCGCGGCGTATTTCATCCGGCAGTACGTCGCCGACACGGCCGACATCGGCATCCCGGCCGGCGGCGAAGACGACGGAGGACAGCGGACGGTGTCGAACGACCGGCTGGAACGCGTCACGGGAAACGGCATGACGAAAGTGGCCGAAAACGGCCGCCTGGCGCTGTCGATCGATCTTGCGACCGGAAATATCGAGGTGGCCGACAAGAACGGAGGCGGCGTCTGGAGCAGCCGTCCTTTGCCGGAACAAATCGAACGGGACACTTCCAACAACTTGTGGAAAAACAACATGCAGTCGCCGATTCTCGTGGAATATGTCAAAAGCTACACCGAAACGGTGCCGTCTTACGCCAACGCGTTCAGTCCAAATACCGTCGTCAACGTCTACCGGTTGGACGATGGAGCGAGAGTGCATTACGAATTCCAAGACTTCGGAATCAAGATCGCCGTCGATTACCGTTTGCGCGACGATCATCTGGAGGTCAGCGTCCCCCACGAATTGATCGAGGAGCCGGAGACCGTATATGTGACGAACGACAAAGGACGCCGGGTCATTGACGGCAAAAGTTTCCGCAAAATTGTCGGCTACAGCGTGCTGCCTTTCTTCGGAGCGGTTCAGGAAGGCGAAGCGCCCGCGGGATACATGATGGTGCCGGACGGGCCCGGAGGCTTGATCCGTTTCGACGGGAACAAACGGCATCGCCTGAGTTATTCGGGCAAAGTGTACGGCGCGGATTTGTCGTTCATGAACCACTTCGACTCTTCGCTTTCGTCCGGCATGGAGGAAGCGGTCGTGCATTACCCCGTATTCGGCTTGAACCGGGGTGACCGTTCGATGATGGCCGTCATCCACAGCGGAGAAAGCGGCGCGGAAATTGTCGCGGCGCCCGCCGGCGTGAACACGAGCTTTCACCATGTCTATGCGCGCTTTCCCTATCGGGAAAAGTACAAGAAGCTGACCGATCTGACGGGGGCGGGCGTTTATTTGTACACCGATTTTTCGATCAACGTGTCGCGCACGATGAAGTATTATTTCCTGCACGGCGCGGACGCGGGTTATGCGGGGATGGCCGCCGTGTACCGCGAGTATTTGCGGAAGGAAAAAGGTTTGGAAGCTCAGTCGGCACCGCGGACGGACATGCCGCTGGAGCTGCGGATCGTCGGCGGCATGAAGGAAGACGGATTTCTGACCGATCCGTTCGTTGCGATGACGACGTTTGAGCAGGCGGAGGACATGCTGGATTATTTTTACGACAACGGCGTGCGCAGCTTGAACGTCGTGTATGAGGGATGGGCGAAAGGCGGCGACTCGGTGAAATATCCGGACCGCTTTCCCGTGGAGTCCCGTCTCGGTGGCGAGCCGGGGCTCAAGCGGCTGGCGGAACGCGCGCATCAATACGGTTACAAGCTGTTTCTGGAAGACGACAACATGAGGGCGATGACGGGCAGAGGGGTATCCGAACGGAACGACGTCGTGCGGGACATTTTGAATACGCCGCTCGATCTCGGCGACGGCGGACGCCGGGAGCATGTGTTGAACACCGCGGCCATTCGGCGCATCATCGGCGAAAACTTGCCGAAATACCGGGAGCTCGGCATCGACGGCATTCACGAAAAAGGACTGGACCGTTTGAATACGGATTTTCACGCGTCGCATCCGATGAACCGGGAGCAGGTGAAACGGCAGTATCGGGAACTCATTTCGGAAATGGTCGACAAGATTGGCGCGGTACGGGTGGACGGCGGATTGGCGTTTCATATGATGGCCGGCGTGTCGGTCTACAATCCGGCCGACGATTACAGTTTCTCCCCGATCGTGGATGAGATCGTGCCGTTTTATCCGATGGCGCTGCACGGTTTGGCCGATCTCGTCTCCGTGCCGTTCAACCGGATGGATGAGCCGGAACGCGAAGCGCTGAAGGCGGTGGAATACGGGATGAACGTCAGCTTTACGGTCACCGCGGAACCGACCGAGCGTTTGCAGCACGCGGATACCGACCTGTACAGCACCGAGTTCGACGTGTGGAAATCCGAAATTTTGCGGCTGTACCGGAAAATCAACGACGCGCACGGCAGCGTCGCCGGCGCCGCGATGATCGGACACGAACGGATCGGGCGGGACGTCTACAAGGCGGTTTACGACAACGGCGTGGAGATTGTATGCAATTATTCGGAAGCGCCGTTTCATTACAGGGGAGAGTCCGTTGCGCCGATGGATTTCGCGGCCTTCCGGGGAGGCGATCAGCATGCGCAGGCTGAAAATTGAAACCAAGCAGCAGTTGTACGGTCTCGGGTTTATCTCCTTTTGGATTGTCGGCCTGCTCTTGTTTTGGGTGTATCCGCTCGTCTATGCGTTTGTCATGAGCCTTCACAAAATTTCCATCAAGGCGGAAGATCTCCTGTATGACTTTGTCGGATTCGCTAATTATGAACAGATCATCATCCGGGATACCGGCTTTTGGGATTTGTGGCTGCCCTTTTTCCTGAAATCGATCGTCATGATTCCGATCATCGTCCTGTTTTCGCTCATTTCGGCGCTGTTTCTCCAGCAGCGATTTCCCGGGAGAGGACTGTTTCGCGCCGTTTTCTTCCTTCCCGTGCTGTTCACGGCCGGAGGCGTCATCATCAGCCTGCTTTCTTCGAATACGGGCGGAGGAACCGCCGCCGGCATGACCAACACGATGACGCTGCCGTTTTTGCAGGATCAAAACTTGCTCGCGTTCATCCAGTCGAATTTTCATCCGCGCATTGCCGGCACCGTGACGGATATTTTGAATTCCTTCGTCATCATCCTGTGGTATTCCGGCGTGCAGATTGTGCTCTTGCTCGCGGGATTGCAGAGCATCCCTTCCAGCATCTATGAAGCGGCGGCCATTGACGGAGCCAACGGCTGGGAAACGTTGTGGAAAATTACGCTTCCCGGACTCGTGCCGTTTATTTTGATCGTCACGGTGTATACCGTGGTGGACCAGTTTACGATGCCGTCCAACCCGATGATGGGCATGATTCACTGGAACATGTACGAAGGAACGAGAGGGATGGGGTACGCCACCGCCATGGGTTGGCTGTACGTCGGGTTTATCCTGTTGATGCTGGCGGCGATTTTCCTCATTTTCAGAAAAACGTTGGCCCGGAGGGAACGGTAGGAGGGAGGAAGGATGGCCTTGAAGGTTTGGCGGAAAGTCCGGCACGCGATCGCGGCAGCCGACATCCGGCGCGACACGGCGCGGTACAAAGCGAAAGCGCTTCTGTTGGGCACGAACAAGGAAAAGCAGGGATTGTTGAAGTACGCGCTGATCTATTTCATTCTCGGCAATCTGGCGCTGATCTATTTGGCGCCGATGGTGTCCATGGTCAGCACGTCGTTCAAGACGTTTTCGGACCTGATCGATCCGACCACCCGGTGGATTCCGAAAAACTTGCACGAAATCAACTACAAGTATGCGTTTGACGCGCTCAAAATCGCCGTCACCTTCCACGAGGATTTCGGCTTGTGGGAAAATCTGAAACGTTCCTCGCTGTTCAATACGCTGTGTATCGTCGTGCCTTCGGCTTTTTTTCAGGTGTTTTCGTGCGCGGTCGCCGGATACGCGTTCGGCCGGATGAAGTTTCCGGGACAGAAGCTGTTTTTCGTGCTGCTGATACTCACGTTTGTCGTGCCTCCGCAAACGCTGATGATCCCGCTGATTTGGACGTACAAAACGTACGGACTTCTGGACTCGCCCTTCGCGTTTATCGGACCGGCCTTTTTCGGGCACGGCGTCAAGGGCGCGTTGTTCGTCTTTTTGTACATGCAGTTTTTCCGGAAGTTCCCGAAAGAGCTCGAGGAGGCGGCGACGATCGACGGCGTCGGGCCGGTGCGCATGTTTTGGAAAGTCATGCTGCCTTTGGCCAAACCGGCCATCATCGTCGTGTTCCTGTTTTCCATCGTGTTTCATTGGAACGAAAGCCTGCTGACGCAATATTTTTATTTGAACTTGCCGACGCTGCCGAAAATGCTGGCCGCATTCCAGCCGGTGGGGGACCAGGAGGACCTGTACGTCCTGCCGGTGAAAATGGCGGCCGGCATCATTGAACTGGCGCCGCTGCTCGTCTTGTACTTTTTTACCCAACGCTGGTTTACGGAAAGCATCGAGCGCACGGGACTGGTGGAATAGCGGGAGCGTACGGGCGGATGCGCCGCGGCGTTGCGCAGGTGGTCGGGAGCGTCCGCCGGACGATGTGCCTGGTCACTTTGCGGTGCGCCGCGTCGTGCAAGTTGGGCGGATGCGCCGTTTTGCGGCGAGTTTCGGACCAGTCGTTGAGGAAGATGGGAGGGGAGATCGGCCGTGCGGAAAAACGGTGCGCCGCGATTATGGTTGATCGCGGCGATATGTACGGTGATGATATGGCTTGCATCTTGTTCCGGCGCGCATCCCGAAGCGAATCCGCAGGAGACGGGAGGCGGCGGAGCAGGGGACGGCATCCGTTCGGAAGAAACGGATCGGGACGCAAACGGCGGTACGTCGGGAGAAGGAGCATCGGACGACGAACATTTTCAAGCGGGGGATGATGAATCGATGAATGGGGACAGGTTGAACATTCCGTATGACGACCTTTTGAACAGGGAAGCGGAATGGATTGCCGGACTGCAGCTCGCGAGCGGCGCCGTTCCGATGTACAGCGCGCCGAACCATAATAACGGCGCCCAATATAAGATCGTCCCGTATTTCGCGCATTTCGGACTGCTCGGACTTTTGGAGAAGCCGGAGCACGCGACGGTCGTCCGACGCTACGCGGACTGGTATTTCGCGCATTTGAACCGGGAACCGGCAGAGGGGGTGCCGGCGGGTTCCGTTTTCGATTACACCGCGGACGCGGATCGGCGTACGGAAACGCCGACGGGCGATTTTGATTCGACGGATTCCTACGCGGCCACCTTCCTGAGCCTGCTGCGCAAATATGCGGAAGCGACCGGAGACGAAGCCTATTTGATTGCGCACCGGGACGACATCTTCCTTGTCGCCGAAGCGATGGTGGCCACGAAGGAAAAGGACGGGCTGACGTGGGCGAAGCCTTCCTATCGTGTCAAATATTTGATGGATAACTCGGAAGTGTATATGGGGCTTGTCGACATGGAGTGGATTTGCCGCAATGTTTTTGGGGACGAGGCGGCCGCCGAGGTTTGGCGCAAACATAAGGAAGAGGTTTATGCCGCCATCCGGGACGATTTGTGGAATGAATCGCGGCAAGCGTACGCCGTGGCCAAAATGGAAGACGGAAAGCTGCACACTCCGGATTGGACAAGATTTTACCCGGACGCGACGGCGCAGCTGTTCCCGATCTGGACGGGAGTGCTGGAGCCGGACAGCGACCGGGCGAAGGAATTGTACGAGCGTTTCAACGAGCATTTTCCGGGCTGGGTCAAGCTGGACAAAGGCGACGCGTTTCCATGGGCGATAATTGCCTATACGGCCGCGGTGATGGGAGACCGGGAGCGGACGGATCAATTTTTGGACGCGGTCCAAAAATCGTTTATCGAAAAAGGGCACCCGTGGCCTTGGTACGTCATGGAAAGCGGCGCGACGATGCTGGCGGCGGCAAAGATGCAGCAGGAAGCGGCCGCCGAATAAACGCACGGCGATTCGGTGACGCGTAATGATAATTGACCGTTGTTCATAAAACATTTTTCGCAATGAAACTTTTTCCAGCCGTCCCTCGTCTATTCACGGAAAGGAAAGGTGAAAAAGATGAGGTTGACGGCTGTTTTCATGCTGATGAGCTTGATCTTGTTCGTCGGCGGTTGTCGTCTTGAAGATCCCGTGCCCGGGATCGGAGCGGATGCCGCCGCATCTTGCGAGGAGCCGCCGCCATCCATCGTGTGGAACGGGAAGCCGTATGATTTCGTCATGGTCGGTAACGAAAACCTGGAGCCGGGCATGAAGCTCGGAGCGCTGTCGTGCGAGCAAGGTGTTTTTACACAGCAAAGCGAAGTCACGAATGCGGTCTTTAATATTTACACCTATGGCAGTCCGTTGGAGAGCGGCGATCTGTTGTATTTCGGGAAATGGGGGCGCGCCCTGTACACACCGGCGGATGAGCGTCATCAGACTCATCCGAAAAGCGATGACGAAACGGATATTGGGGACGTCAACCCCAAAATGGACATACAAATAAGAGAAGAGCCGATATCCGAACCGAAGTCCGAAGGGCGGACGGTCAAGCTCGTCCCGCAGCCGGACGTTCGGAGCGGGGATGAGCCGGTACGTGAACTGAAGCCCGAGGTGCGGAAATTCAAGCTCGACCCGGAGCTGGAAAAGGAACTGGCGGAGAGGAAGCGGCCGATGCAGGGGTTGTTTGAAACGACGGTGGAGACGGAAAAGACCGGAGAAAAGCTTCGGATTCGTTTTTCCCTGAAAAACGTCTCCGATCGGGACTTGACGGTCGTGTACGGGTCGGGGCAAAAATACGATTTTTGGATCCTGAACGAACAAAACGAAGAAGTGTTCAGGTGGTCGCACGACTCGAGCTTTATTGCGGTGATCCTTCGAGAGGAACTGCCCAAGTCCGGACAGTTCGATTTTGAAGAAGAATGGAACGGGCGGGACAACGACGGACATCCGGTCCCCACGGGCCAATACACGCTGGTGGTCCAAGTCATGGCCGGACTGGAATCGGGACAGATCGATCCCGAGGAATTGACGGCGAAGACGAAGATCGAATGGGAATCGGCAGATTTTTTGTGACAGGACGATCTCCAGGGTAACAACCGCAAGCCGCGCCGGACTATCGCGGCTTGACTCCGCGCCCCAATGTAACTATAATGGTGACATTGGAGGTGCAGGAGATGGCCATCGCCAGCCACTACACGGTCGCGCTTCATGCGCTGACTTTGATCGCGGGTTTGACGGCGGACAAGGACGCCTATGTGACTTCGAACCAAATAGCGGAAAGTGTGGGGACCAATCCGGTGTTCATTCGCCGCATTCTGGGAAAACTGGCGAAAGCACGTCTCGTCAACGTCAAACACGGGGGGACCGATCCGGGGTGGAAGCTGGCGAGAAGTCCGCAATCGATCACCCTGCTCGACGTTTATCTCGCGATGGTGGAAAAACCGTTGTTCGAATGCCACCGCAGCACCCCGAATCCACGCTGCAGAGTGGGCAGAGGAATTCAGGCCGCCTTGCATCCGATGTACAGTCAGACCGAAACGGCGATGAAGCGGCAGCTGGAGCAATATACGATTGCCGAACTGCTGAAGGAAACGCTCGCCTGTTCGGATGGAACGGCATAATCCCTCTTTTGTTTTTGCCCATCAATGTAACACATTTGGTTATATTGCTCGTTTAGTTTGGGGGTGAATGTAACTAAAACAGTTTTGTTGATGGTGAGAGAAACCGCGCTCGTTCGGCAATGAAAAAATGAAAGCAAGGAGGAAAAGCATGAACCGGTGGATCGTTTCCTTGTTGACCGTCGGCGCCTTTTTGGCGGTGACGGCGGAACTGCTGCTGGTCGGCGTGGTGGACCGGATTGCCGACGACCTTCACATCAATATCGCTTCGGCCGGCCAACTGGTGACGTCTTACGCGCTGGCATTCGCGATCGGCACCCCGGTCGTGGTTGCCGTGACTGCGAGACTGGATCGGAAAAAAGTGATGATGACGGCATTTTTCTGTTTTATTGCCGCCAACCTCATCGCTTACTGGAGTCCCAACTATGCCGTGCTGATGGTCTCGCGCGCTCTTCTTGGCGTAAGCGGCGGGGTGTATGCGGTGGTCGCCATGGGCGCCATATCCAAGTTGGTTCCTGCGGAGAAATTGGGTAGGGCGATCGGCACGTTCACGACCGGACTCAGCAGTTCGCTCGTCTTCGGCGTGCCGTTGGGAGTGGCGCTCAGCGGCTGGTTGGGATGGAGGGAAGCGTTCGGCATATTGGCCGTTCTCAGCTTGCCGATCCTGATCGGCATCGTGCGTGCGGTTCCCGCTGTGCCGGGGGAGCAGGCCGTTCCATGGAAAGAACAGTTGTCCGTATTGCGCAACGGCAAAATCGCGAGCGGATTCGGCATCACGCTGCTTTGGGGAACCGGGTTTTCGACGGTTTATACGTTTATCACGCCGTTTTTGCGGGAAACGGTCAACATGGACACGGCCATGATCAGCTTGACGATGTTTGTTCTCGGCGTATTTTCCATTGCAGGCTCGCGGCTCGGAGGTTACGGAGCAGACCGCTTCGGGGTGGAAACAACGATCTACGCCAGTTTGCTCGTGCATGCGCTGGCCTTGCTGCTGCTGCCCGCGTCGAGCGCGGCGATCCTTTTCGTCGTGACGGCCGCCGCCGTTTGGTTTACCGCAGCCTGGATCACCTCACCGGCCATTCAAACGTATTTTATTCGTCTCGTTCCGCGGAATCCCGACCTGGCCTTAAGTTTCAACACGTCGGTCATGCAGATCGGTTTCGCCTTGGGGGCGGGGATCGGAGGGGGGGTCGCGGACGCGACGGGCATCGTGGCCCATACGCCATGGGCGGGCGGCTGCATCATCCTGCTCGCCGTCGCGGCCGCCTGGTTTTCCTTTTCCAAAAAGGGCAAAACCGACAAACCGGCAAAACAAACCCGGGCGTCTTGATGAAATCCGAATCATCCATAGAACGATCCGGAATCGAACAACAAACGGCAGCCGACAGGGAACTCCACACCAGGGGAAGGCGTCTTGCGGCAAAAAGGCTGTCGCCGACGTCGTTTGCGACTCGGGACAGCCTTTTTGCGGTTACGTCTCGATATACGCCACCATCTCGTTGGCATCGTCATCGATGTCAAGGCGGATCTGGTCGCGGTATACCCGCTGGCCGTATTCGGTGAACATGTACCGCATGATCGCTTCCAGCATGTTCGCCTCGACCAGGTACTGGCTGCGGCCGGCGATGAAAATTTCCGCGGAATATCCGTGGTCTTCGTCCCACAGCAGTTCGACTTCCACATCCGTGGGACGGATTTGTCGGCGCGCCGCCTCATGCAGGCAGATCGCGTTGATCAGTTCTTGTTGGGAAAGTCTCATGCCGCTTCCTCATTCCGAATTCAATAACGTCTGTCCTGGTATTGTTTTCGCTGCTTGTAGGACCGGTAAAGATGCAGGCCGATCGCCACGATGAGATAAATGGCCAGCAGGTTGACCATGAGTCCGAGAATGTCGCCCAACATGCCGAGCGATCCGAACAATCCGCCGAACAGGAGACCGGCGAGGCCGCCGACCATCAGGCCTTTCATGAAGCTGCCGCCGCTGAAAAATCCGCGCTGGGTCGTGCCGGCGGACGAAGTGGCGGAAGCGCCGGAAGATTTCGTTTGGGAATCGGATTTGACGGCGTTTTGTTTGGCGGTGCCGGCGTCCTGCTGCGATTTGGAAGGCGTTTGCTGGAACGTGCCGCGCGACGATTTGAACGCTCCGCCTCTGCGGGCGTCAACCTCCGGCGCGATCATCGCCGAGAATACGGTCACCACGAGAATGGCCGCCATGAGTTTGCTCCACATGCTTGTCTGTTTCATCATGCCGAATCATGAACCTCCCTATAAAGTAAAAAAATAGATAGCGTATACCATCTTGCTATACGAAAACAAAATAGAAAGGTTTCAGGCTTCAATCGAACTCATTCGCTCTCTTGGAGCACGGCGTATCCGTCGGTCACGAGTTCCAGCTTTCCGGTTTCCGGATCGATGATCATGCCGTGCACCGGCACTCCTTTGGGAAGCAGCGGATGGTTCCGGATGATCGACACGCTCTGTTCGACGCTTTCCCTGACGGAATGGAACCCGATCAGCCATCGTTTCAAATCGATGCCGGCATGTTCCAGCATCCGGATGGTGGCCGAATCGACGCCCATGTTTCCCATTTTGGCGATGACGCGTTCCGGATCGAGTCCGGTCATGCCGCAGTCGTGATGTCCGATGACGAGCACTTCCGTGGCGTTCAATTCGTACAGCGCCACCAGAATGCTGCGCATGACGTTCCCGAACGGCTGCAGCACGAGGGCGCCGGCGTTTTTGATGATTTTCGCGTCGCCGTTTTTCAAATTCAATGCTTTCGGCAGCAGTTCGGTGAGCCGGGTGTCCATGCAGGTCAAGATGACCAGTTTCTTGTCGGGATAGCGGGACGTCCGGAACACTTCATATTCCCGGTTTTCGACAAATTCGCGGTTAAACCGGAGAATTTCCTCCACCCGTGTCATAGGGCACCTCCTTCATCTTCGCCGCGCGTCCTATCTTTTGTCAATGAGCGGCATGGCGGCATTGTAGATTTGTTCTTTGCTGCTGAGCACAAACGTCCCGCCGGAAGGGCGGTAATCCAGTTTCAACGTTTCGCTGAAATACCACGCCTGCCGCCGGTCGTACCAGATCGGTCTCGGTTCCGTCCGCAATGGTTCGTCGTGCTCTCCCGGCGCGGATACGATCCAAAGCTGCGCCACGCCGTCGACGGCGCATCCGCAGCCTTCGGAATCATAAGCGAGTTTCAGGCAGCCGTCCCCGATGACGCCGTCCAGCGCGCGCAGCCGCGATTCGGCTTCCTTCGTGACCTCGACCTTCATGTCGAAGACCTCCTCCATCCGTTCCGCCTGTCAGGCGCTCCATCCCATCATATCGAAAATCCGCCCGGCGAGTCAAAGCGGGCGAGGCGTCCGTACATTAAAAAACCCATCATGATTCGCGCTCCGGTTCGTTTTTTTCCCGTCAGCCGCTTTTCGTTTTTTTCCCGTCAGCCGCTTGTGTTACAATAATGGGGATGCAGGAAAGTTCAGGAAAGGATAGCCGGCCCGAACGAGGGACTTGGCGTTTCCTTGTTTTCCGAGGCGTGCAACGCGCACCTTTTCGGGCATCCCCCTTTAAAACGCACCTTATATTTAAAACGCCCCTTATATAATGAAATAATGAGGAGGATGGGTTGATGAGACCTTCAACGGAAGCCACGTTGACGAAGTTTCGTAAACTGGTGAAAAAAATCAAGGCTTACGAGGAAGCGGCCGGCTTGCTGTACTGGGACATGCGCACGGGCGCTCCGCGAAAAGGGATTGAACAGCGGTCGGAAGCGCTCGGCGTGCTGTCGGGAGAAATGTTCCGGCTGTCGATATCGCCGGAGATGGATGAGTACCTGAACGAGCTGTCGGCGCCGGAGGCCGCCGCGGAACTCGACGAACTGAACCGCAGGCTCGTGCAGGAATGCAAGAAAGATTTCGACCGCAGCAAAAAAATTCCGCCGGACCGCTACCAGGAATATGTCGTGCTGACTTCCAAATCGGAAGCGGTGTGGGAAGAGGCGAAGGAAAAAGGCGACTTCGCGTCGTTTTTGCCGTGGCTGGAAAAGGTGGTGGCGTTCAACCTGGAGTTTGCCGAATTGTGGGGATACGAAGGGCACAAGTACAACGCGCTGTTGGAACCGTACGAACCGGGCATGACGGTGGAGAAACTGGACGTGGTGTTCGGCGAACTGCGCCGGCGCGTCGTGCCGCTCGTCGCCGCCATCGGCGATTCGCCGCAAAAACCGGATGCAAGCGTGTTGCGCGGCAAGTTCGACTTTGATCAGCAGCTGCGCTTCAGCGAGTTTTTGTTGAAGGAAATCGGCTTCGATTTCGAGGCGGGACGGCTGGACAAGAGCGTGCACCCGTTCGCCACCGGCCTCAATCCGGGCGATGTGCGCATCACGACCAATTTCCGCGATTACGATTTGACGTTTTCGCTGTTTTCGTCGCTGCATGAAGGCGGCCACGCGCTATACGAGCAAAATATATCCGCGGAACTGACGGGCACGCTGCTCGCTACCGGCACATCCATGGGCATTCACGAATCGCAGTCGCGCTTCTGGGAAAATATCGTCGGCCGCAGCAAACCGTTCTGGCAGCGGTATTACCGCGATTTGCAGTCGCATTTCCCGGCGCTCTCGGGCGTGGACATGGAGACGTTTTACCGTGCGGTGAACGAAGTGAAACCTTCCCTGATCCGCATCGAAGCGGACGAAGTGACTTACAATCTGCACATCATGATCCGGTATGAATTGGAGAAGGCGCTGTTTTCCGGCGATTTGCGGCCGGCGGAACTGCCCGGGGCGTGGAACGACAAATACCGCGATTATCTCGGCGTCACCCCCGCCCACGACGGGGAAGGCGTACTGCAGGATGTGCATTGGTCGGGCGGCGCGTTCGGCTATTTTCCGTCCTATTCGCTCGGCAACATGTACGCGGCGCAAATTGCGGCCGCGATGCGCCGGGAGATGCCGGACATGGACGAACGGATTGCGCGGGGCGAGCTTGCGCCGCTGAAATCGTGGCTGACGGAGCGCATTTACCGCCACGGAAAAATCCGCACGCCGAACGAGCTGATCGTCGGGGCGACCGGCGAGGAACTGAATCCGTCGTATCTCGTGGAATATTTCGAACAGAAGTTCAAGCCGATTTACGGGCTGGTCTGAAAGGGAAAACGGGGGGCGCAAACCCCCGTTTTTTCGTCTTGTCGGGGTGACCGGCGAGAAATTGAATCCGTCGTATCTCATGGAATATTTCGAACGGAAGTTCAAGCCGATTTACGGGTTGGTCTGAAAGGGGAAACGGGGGCTTGCGCCCCTGTTTTTTCGTCTCGTCGGGGCGACCGGCGAGAAATTGAATCCGTCGTATCTCATGGAATATTTCGAACGGAAGTTCAAGCCGATTTACGGGTTGGTCTGAAAGGGGAAACGGGGGGCGCAAACCCCCGTTTTTTCGTCCCGGCGCACCGCGCTTGCGCGAATAGGCGGATACGGAACTTGTCCAAAACGATGGAAAACGTGATCTGATATGGCAAAGAGACATCTTTGGGAGAAATGTTTTTGTCACTCTAGACCAATGTCCTGCATACACTTTAGTGAATGATTGTATGGAGGAGGTTAGAAAGGATGTCGATCGCATCAGATAAAGACTTGCAGTGCCGAGAAATCATCACCAAAGCGGTATGCGGCAAAGGACGCAAGTTTTCCCAGGTCACGCACACCATCACGCCGCCTCAACAACCTTCCAGCATCCTGGGCGCCTGGATCATCAACCATCAATACGAAGCGGTCCGTTCCGGGGATGGCATCGAAGTGGTCGGTACTTACGATATCAATATCTGGTACTCGCATGCGAACAACACCAAAACGGATGTTGCCAAGGAAACCGTGTCCTATGTGGAATCCGTACCGCTGTCTTATCTGGACACGAAACATAGACCCTCCACGGAAGAAGTGTATGCGCAGGCGACGCAGGAACCGAGCTGCGTGGAAGCTCATGTAAACAGCAGCGGCGGCGTGACCATCAAAGTGGAAAGAGAGTTCCAGGTGGAAATGATCGCCGAAACCAAAGTGTGCGTCGTCGTATGCGACGGAGGCTGCGACGATTTCGACGAGAAAGACGTTGTCCTGGACGGTCAGGGTGATCTCGACTTCGAGGATTTGGACCCGGAACTCCTGGATGAAGAGATCGGCTGACTGGATTTTTTTTATGACAGAATATGCGGCGGAGGCGGCAGATGCGGGGGCGGCAGCCCTCTTTTTTATGGAAATGGGCGGAAATGGCGCGAGTTGTTTCTGAATGGGAACAACGCCCAATCAGGGGACAATGCCCCATAAGAGAACAACGCCCCATAAAAGAACACCGCCTGAACGGGACATCATGAAAGCGGGGAATGGGTGTGGCCGCGATAACGAAACAACGCGTCTCCAAGCACGAATACATCCCCAAGCAGTGGGCGGACCGGTTGGCGCTGCACGGGGTACGGTGCGCCGCCGTCGGGGATCCGGAGTCGCGAACGAACCGTCCGCAATATGAAGTGGCGGTCTCCGACGTGAGGGCGCTGGTGGTGAAGGAAAAGGCGACGGAGGCATGGATGTCCGGAGCCGTTGCGGCGCCGGGACCGCGTGAGCGGTGCTATGTCCCGGACGAAGAGCCGCTGCCCCGGACGGCGCAGCAGGCGGCACGGATGGCGGTTCGCGCGATTTACGCGCTCGGCTGGAAGGAAGGTGTCGTCGGGCTGCGCATCGAGGAGGACAGACAGCCGACGGTGATCCGCATCAGGGAACGTGCCGAATGCGGCGACCGATTTGTCGAATGGCTGCGCGCCGGCAGCATCCGTGAGCCCGGATCTTCTGCTGCCGCTTCACCGTCAGCCGGCCCTTCATCTGTCGGCTCTCAATCTGTCGGCTCTCAAGATGTCGATTCTCCATATGCCGGCTCTCTGTATACCGACTCTCCGTATGCCAAATCTCAGAATGCCGGCTCTCCGAATATCGGCTCACCGTATACCGGCTCTCCGAATGCCGACTCCCCGTATACGGTTATGATCGGGATGGACCCGGAATTCGTGCTGGTGAGCCCCGAAGGAAAAATTGTGCCGGCGAGCCGCTTTTTGGACAAACGCGGCATGGTCATCTGCGATGAGGCGGTCGTGAATGGAAAAATGTTTCATCTGCTCGCGGAACTGCGGCCCGCCCCGCATGTCGATCCGCTCGAAGCGCTTCACAACCTCCACCGTGCGCTGCGGCTCGCGGAACGCAAAATTTCCGACAAACGGCTCGTCTGGAAAGCGGGCGGCCTTCCCCATGAGCTGCTGCCGACCGGAGGCCACATTCATTTCAGCGGCGTTCCGCTGTCGGGCGAACTTTTGCGCGTGCTGGACAATTACGTGGCGCTGCCGCTCTGGATGGTGGAGGACGAGCGGTCGCTGCGCCGCCGTCCCCGTTTCGGGTTTCTCGGCGATTTTCGCGTGAAAAAGCACGGGGGGTTCGAATACCGCACGCTGCCGAGCTGGCTCGTCGCCCCGCATATCGCCGCCGGCGTGCTGGCGCTCGCCAAGACGGCGGCGGAACAGCACGGCATGCTGCGGCTGCGGCCGCTCGCGGACGAATCGGCGCAGCGGGATTTTTACACCGGGGAGAAGCGGCGTCTCGGCGGTGAAGTGGAGCGAATATGGGCCGACCTGGAACGCACGCCGCTGTGGAGCCGTTACGAAAAGCTGCTGAAACCGCTGCGCCGCCTGAGCCTGGAAGGCCGTCCCTGGAACAGCGATGCGGATTTGCGGAAAGTGTGGAAATTGGACCGTTTGCAGACGGGGTCAACCGGCGGGTGAACTCGGATTCCCCGGCGTATCCGGCGAACCGGATGCCACCGCCTCATGATGAAGTACATTATTTCGACGCTCTTTTTTCCGATGACCAAGTCTGCCAAAATCTTGGAACTGTTCCGATCGTGAAGGGGGGGACTGCATCCGTTTGCGGATGTTCCAGTGGATGTGCGATGAACCGGTAGTGCTCGATGAAGCAGTGGACGCGTGATGGACGGGTGGGCGTGTGTTGAACCAGTAGATGCGCGATGAACCAGTAGATGATGAATCAGTGGATGTGCGATGAAGTAGTGGACGCCGGGTTGGTGTGTGTTGAACCATTAAATGCTCGATGAACCAGTGGATGCGTGATGAACGAGTGGTTGTGCGATGAAGCAGTGGACGCGTGATGGATGGGTGGGTGTGTGTTGAAGAAGTGGATGCGTGAAGCACCAATGGTGTGTGTTGAACCAGTGAGTGTGTGACGAATAAGACGAACGAATGTGCGCTATTTTGGACACAAGTGCCGAATTGGCCCGGATAGCGAGATTGAAATATCGTTATCATTTTCAGAAAGCGGTTACATCGATGGCCATGCGGAAAATAGCGTGATCGGATGCTTCTTATTCGGCGGTTTTTCGGGAAGGGGACAAAAATAAGAATAATTCGATCGCGTTAAATGGTACCCTCATCCTGAACAAAACTTTTTCTTGGTATTTCGAAAAGACGGGGAGGCATCCCTCCGGAAGCCTTAAGGGACACAACGCATCAAAACTCAGGCGTTCGCACGGATGTCGCCCTGTTGAGTTGACGGTGATATCGGGTTCGATCAACGATACGGATTCGACGCACAAGGCCAAAAAACGGGAATGCGGACGGAATTCGTGATATAATAGGAGGCGTAATTGTTCCGGTTTCATCTGCCAGATGCTTCATGATAGTTCCGCACACCGGATTCATCTACCGCTCCCAAATGATCTGCACGGATTCATCGACCGTTTCCATTACGTGACGGACATGTCGCGATGGACATGACGCAATTGAAATGAGGATTGTCGAAATGGCCAAATACACCCCGATGATGGAACAATATTTGTCGATCAAAAAAGAAGTGCCGGACGCGTTTTTGTTTTTTCGGCTCGGCGACTTCTATGAACTGTTTTTCGAGGACGCGCTGAAGGCGGCGAGCGAGCTGGAAATCACGCTGACCGGGCGCGACGCCGGCGCGGAAGAGCGCGTGCCGATGTGCGGCGTGCCGTATCATTCGGCGGATCAATACATAGCGAGACTGATTCAAAAAGGATACAAGGTCGCCATCTGCGAACAGATGGAAGATCCGGCGCAGGCGAAGGGTGTCGTCCGCCGGGAAATCGTCCGTATCGTCACGCCGGGCACGGTGATGGAAGGCAAAAGCTTGGGGGACGCCGCCAACAACTTTGCCGTGACGATCACCGGAAGCGACGGCACATCTTACAGCCTGGCGTCGTGCGACCTCACCACGGGGGAATTGTACGTCACTTCCATGCACCCGACGCTGGCGTCGATCCTGGAGGAAGCGGCCGTCTATCAACCGGCGGAAATCGTGCTGCCGCCCGAACTCGCCGACGAAGTGCGGCGGCGCACCGCGCAGTGGCCGCATCCGGTGGCGATCAGCCCATGGGAAAATGCGGAATTCGCGCTGCTTGCGGAACATTTCGGACAAGCCCGGGTAGATCGGCTGTCGCCCGGGGAGAAAGCGTGCGTCGCGCTGCTCTTGTCCTATTTGCATGCGACGCAAAAGCGGTCGCTGTCGCACATTTCCGACATTCGCCAATACGAATCGAAACAATACATGACGCTCGACTTGTTTACGCGCCGCAACCTCGAGCTGACGGAGAGCGCGCGCGACCGTTCGCGCAAAGGATCGCTCTTGTGGCTGCTCGACCGGACGGTGACGGCGATGGGCGCCCGCCGCCTGCGCCGGTGGGTGGACAAGCCGCTCGTGCGCAAGGCGGAAATCGAAGCGAGGCTGGAAGCGGTGGACGCGCTGTATCGCCAGCTGATCGTGCGGGAAGATTTGCGCGAACATTTGAAACAGGTGTACGACCTGGAGCGCATCGCCGGCAAAATCGCTTACGGCAGCGCCAACGCGCGGGATCTTGTAGCCCTGAAAACGTCGCTATCGCGCGTTCCCGCGGCTATCGAGGCGTGCCGGGCGTCCGGGTCCGCCACGCTGCGGGAGCAGGCGGACCGCATTGATCCTTGCGCCGATATCATGCAGTGGATCGAAGCGGCGATCGTCGACGATCCGCCGGTGTCGGTCCGCGAAGGCGGCATGATCCGCACGGGATATCACGAACGGCTGGACCGGCTGCGCGAAGCGAACATCAACGGCAAACAGTGGATCGCCGAACTCGAGCGGACGGAACGGGAAAAAACCGGCATCAAATCGCTGAAAATCGGCTTCAACAAAGTGTTCGGCTACTATATCGAGGTGACGCGGGCGAACCTGGCCGCGCTGCCCGAAGGCCGGTACGAACGCAAGCAGACGCTGGCGAATGCCGAACGGTTCGTCACGCCGGAGCTGAAAGAGAAGGAAGCGCTCATTCTCGAAGCGGAAGAGAAGATGGTGGAACTCGAATACGAGCTGTTTGCGGAACTGCGCGAGCGCATCGCCGGCGAACTGCGGAGGCTGCAGGAGCTGGCGGAATTTTTGTCCGTCGTCGACGCGCTGCAGTCGCTTGCCACCGTCGCCGCCGCCAATCATTATGTCCGGCCGCAGATCACCGAAGGATTCGACCTGCGCATCGAGGAAGGACGGCACCCGGTCGTGGAGGCGGTGCAGCCGGATCAGTCGTTTGTCGCCAACGACACGATGCTGTCGCGCGACCGGCGCGTGATGCTGATCACCGGCCCGAATATGGCCGGAAAAAGCACCTACATGAGGCAGACCGCGCTGATCGTGATCATGGCGCATATCGGCAGCTTTGTGCCGGCGCGTTCCGCGCAAGTTCCGATCGTCGACCGCATTTTTACGCGGATCGGCGCCGCGGACGACCTGATCGGCGGACAGAGCACTTTTATGATGGAAATGCAGGACATTCGCGTCATGACGGAGCACGCCACGGAAAAAAGCCTCGTCATCATCGACGAGCTGGGACGCGGGACATCGACGGGGGAAGGGATGGCCATCGCCCAGGCGGTCATCGAATATTTGCACGACCGGATCGGCTGCAAGACGCTGGTGTCGACGCATTTTCACGAATTGGCGCATTTGGAAGACAGCCTGACGCATCTTCACAATTACTGCATGGCGGTCAAGGAAAGCGGGACGGACGTCGTATTTTTGCGCAAGCTCGTCACGGGAGCGGCGAGCACGAGCTACGGCATTTACTGCGCGCGCCTCGCCGGGCTTCCCGCAGGAATCATCGACCGGGCGTACGGGCTGTTGAACGCCTTTGAGCAAGGCGTGTCCGCCCGGTCGCAAAACGGCGCAGCCGCACAAGCCGGCGGCGGATGGGAAGAAGTCGGCGGTACGACAGGCGCCGGAGATCGATTCGCCAAGGACGCAAGCGGTTCGGCGGGAACCGGAGATTCGTTCGGAAGCGACGGCAGCCGCCCGATCGGGCGCGGCGGCTCAAACGGCGAAGGCGGCGACGTCCACGGATCCGGCGAAAGCTCCGCAACGGCATATTTTTCGGATGAAGCACCGGAGAATGGCACGGCGGATTCGCTCCTCGCCGCTCGCGAAACCGCCGCGGCGCTCGCTTCGTCGGCCGCTCAAAGCGTACAAAGCGAGGTGCCGGTGCAGCTCAGCCTGTTTGCCGAAGAAGAAGACAGGCAGGCGACGGCGAGGAAAAAAGCGGACGCGAAAGCCTTGCGCGTCGCCGAGCAAATTCGCGCGCTCGATCTGATGAGCATGACGCCGCTGCAGGCGATGAACGTGCTGTACGAGTTGAAGCAGACGCTGACGAAATCGGGACGCGGTTCGTAACCGAAGGGAGGACGCGGTCCGCTCCTTTGGCGCCTTGTCGGTGGGAGACACAGCCTGCGAATGCTGTGCCGCACGGAACGCGCCACCCAAGGAGATGGCCCCGTGCGTGAAGCGGCAGCAGCGACCTTGAAATGGCTTTATGCGGCACGCAAGACGCGAAATATGCGCCGTGCGGGACGCGGTGCGCAAACCCGCAGATAAGCGCCGATACGGAGGTAGGGTATAATATCCCCTCCCGGAACAATGAAGGAGGAACACGCCCTATGGGCATCATTCGCATCATGGACGAGCACGTCGCGAACCAGATCGCTGCGGGCGAAGTGGTGGAGCGGCCGGCCTCGGTCGTCAAAGAATTGGTGGAAAACGCCATCGACGCGGGCAGCCGCCGCATCGAGGTGGCGATCGAGGATGGCGGACTCAAGCTGATCCGCGTCAAAGACGACGGCTGCGGCATGGACGGTGACGACGCCGTGCTCGCCTTCCAGCGCCACGCCACGAGCAAAATCCGCACCGGCAGCGACCTGTTCCGCGTGCGCAGCCTCGGTTTTCGCGGCGAAGCGCTGCCCAGCATCGCCGCGGTGGCGCGCGTGGAATGCGTCACTTCCGCGGCGGAAACCGGCCTCGGCTGCAGAGTGGTCGTGGAAGGCGGCAGGCTGGCGGAACGGACGGCGGCGGCCGCTTCAAGGGGAACGGATGTGATCGTGCGCGATTTGTTCTACAATACGCCGGCCCGCCTGAAATACATGAAAACCGTCCAGACCGAGCTCGGACACGTGTCCGATTACATCTACCGGCTGGCCTTCTCGCGCCCCGACATCGCCATCACGTTCAAGCATAACGGCAGCGTGCTTTTGCAGACGCCGGGCGGCGGCGATTTGCTGCAGGTGATCGCCGCCGTATACGGAACGGCCGCCGCCAAACAGATGGTCGAGGTGAAAGGGACAAGTCTCGATTATCGGCTGAGCGGGTATTGCGGCCGGCCGGAGGTCACCCGCGCCAGCCGGTCGGGCATCACCTTCATCCTGAACGGGCGATACATCCGCAACTACGCCTTGGCGGGCGCGCTCGTGCAGGCGTATCATACGCTGCTTCCGGTGAACCGGTATCCGCTGGCGGTGCTGCATATTCAAATGGAGCCCGAACTGGTTGATGTCAACGTGCATCCGTCCAAGCTGGAAGTGAGGTTCAGCAAGGAGGCGGAGCTGACGGAGTTCATCAAGCACACGGTGGCGAACGCGCTCGGACGCCAGACGCTGATTCCGAAGGGAGCCGCGCCGAAGCGGCCGTCCGGAGCCGCGGTGCTGGAACAGATGACGATCTACGACGCGACGCGGACGGGATGGGACGGGAAACAGGGCGGCGCGAACCGCGGCGGCATCGCCGGCGGTGTCGCGGGAAGGAGAAACGCGGATGACGCCGACCCGCGGACGGTGCGCCGCTGGACGGAAGCGCTGCTTGGCGATGCCGACCCGCGGCGGGCGCCGGACGGTAAGGAGAGCGGCGGCGTATCCGGGACGGGGGCGTCGGCACAGACACAGGCCGCGTCGCTTAGGAAACCGCAAGGTACCGGCGGGAGCGCCGACGGCGGAATCGGAAATAAGGCAAACGCCACCCGCGTGAGCAGCGACGGCGGAACTGGTAATATTAGCGAAAACGCCGACGACGTTCGCCACGCCTCGGATGAGGCCGCCGCGACGGCGGAAACGAGCGTGGCATACACCATCGCCGAACCGGCCGGCGCGTCCGCCGATCCGACGGAAAGCGGCGCTGCCTTCCGGGACGGCGTTCCCGGCGCCGAGGCGCTTCCCGCCCCGGACACGCCGGCGGAGGAACATCCGGCCTCCCGGCTGCCGAAGCTGTATCCGATCGGCCAAATGCGCGGCACCTACATTATCGCGCAAAACGAGGACGGCCTTTATTTGATCGACCAGCACGCGGCGCACGAACGCATCCATTACGAAGAGTTTTACCGCCGCTTCGGCCGGCCGGCCGAGGCCAGCCAGCAGCTGCTCGTGCCGTTCGTGCTGGAGTTCACGCCGTCGGAAGCGGAAACGCTGAAAGAACGGCTCGTCTATTTTCAGCAGGCGGGCGTTTACATGGAGCACTTCGGTGGGAATACCTTTAAAGTGACCTCTTGTCCGTACTGGTTTCCCCAAGGCGAAGAGAAAGCGTTGATCGAGGAAATGGCGGAATGGATTTTGCGCGAGAAAAAAGCGCCCGACATCGCGCGTATCAGGGACAAATTCGCGATGCTCGCCGCCTGCAAGGCGTCCATCAAGGCCAATCAGCCGCTGACGACGGCGGAGATCGAAACGCTGCTCGAGCGGCTCGGGAATACGCGCAACCCGTTCACCTGCCCGCACGGAAGACCGATCGTGATCAGCTTTTCCAACTACGAACTGGAGAAAATGTTCAAAAGGGTGATGTGATGCTGGTGACCACCGTGTACCGGCCTTCCCCCGAAGCGGTGGCGAAAGCGAAGGCGTTGGCGGAAGAAATCGGCGGGCGGTGGGTGGAACGGGGAGACGATTCGCTGCCGAGACTGGCGCGTAGGCACGGCGACGCGGAATTTCTCGTCGTGTCGGAGAGCGAGCTGCGTTATATTCGGGACGCCACGGTGAAGGACGGCGCTTCCCCGGCGCTGCGCTTTCACCCCGGCATGTCGATGCTGCGCGTCAGGCGCCTGATGGACGGCGGCCGCGACCCGCTCGTGGACGCCAGCGGCGCCGCTCCGGGCGACGCGGTCATCGACTGCACCGCCGGGCTGGCGTCGGACGCCATCGTCTTGTCGTTCGCCGTCGGAGCGGCCGGGAACGTCGTCGCGCTGGAAAGCGAGCCGATTCCAGCGCTCCTCATTCGCGAAGGGTTGTCGCGATACCAAAGCGGCGTGCCGGAACTGGACGAAGCGATGCGGCGCATCCGGGTCGTTCGCACGCATCACCTCGATTTTTTGCGGCGGCAGCCGGCGGACAGCGCGGACATCGTCTATTTCGACCCGATGTTTCGCATTCCGCTGATGGACAGCACTTCCATCCAACCGCTGCGCAGCGTCGCCAATTCCGCTTCGCTGACGCCGGAGGCGGTCAGAGAGGCGCGTCGGATTGCGCGCAAGGCGGTCGTCATGAAGGATCATCGGGCCGGCGGCGAACTGGAGCGGCTCGGTTTTGCGGTCATCGCAAGGGAAAGTTCGAATATTGCCTATGGAGTGATTCGCGTTTGAACCAGGCGCAGCATCCCGCAGCAAGTGACTTGTCTTCGGTGAAACTCCTCGTGCTGGTCGGCCCGACGGCCGTCGGCAAGACGAAACTGAGCCTTGAACTCGCGGAAATGTATGACGCGGAAATCATATCCGGCGATTCCATGCAGGTGTACCGCGGCATGGACATCGGGACGGCCAAGGCGACGCCGGAAGAAAGGCGGCGCGTGCCGCATCATTTGATCGACATCCGCCAACCCGACGAACCGTTTTCCGTTTCCGAATTTCAGCTGCTGGCGCGGGCGGCGGCGAAGGACATCGCCTCCCGCGGCCGGCTGCCGTTTCTCGTCGGCGGAACCGGTTTATATGTGGAAGCGGCCTGCTACGACTTCCGGTTTACGGAGGCGGGCATCGACGAAGCGTTTCGCGAACGGTGGAAAGAATACGCCCGCATTCACGGCGCGGACGCGCTGCGCGAGCGGCTGCGCGAGGTCGATCCGGCGACCGCGGACCGGCTGCATCCGAACGACGTGCGCCGCATCATCCGCGCGCTGGAAATTTATCATTTGACCGGCGTGCCGCTGTCCGAACATTTGAAACATCAAGAGAAGCGCCCGGTGTTCGATCTGTGCATGATCGGCCTCACGATGGACCGGACCGAACTGTACCGGCGAATCGAAGAACGCGTCGATCGGATGCTGGCCGAAGGATTGGTGGAAGAAGTGAAAGCGCTGCTCGCGAAGGGGTATGCCCGCGGCATGGTGTCCATGCAGGCGCTCGGGTACAAGGAAATCGCCGCCTATCTGGAAGGCGAGATCGGACTGGAGGAAGCGGTCGCGCTGCTGAAGCAGAACACGCGACGCTTCGCGAAACGGCAGCTGTCCTGGTTCCGGCACATGAAGGATATTCAGTGGGTCGATGTCACCGAACCTGAAAAATTTGATCGCCAAATTTCCCAAATTCATGATATAATAGCAGGAAAGTTTGGGATGCGCGGGGAATATATTTGACAGGAGATTTTGCCGAATCGCCGAATCCAATTTTCCTAGTAGGGGGTTCCCGATGATGAACAAATCCATTAATATTCAGGATACGTTTTTGAACCAGCTTCGCAAGGAGAACATTCCCGTGACCATCTATTTGACCAACGGGTTTCAAATTCGCGGACAGGTTCGCGCTTTTGACAATTTCACCATCGTCATCGACAGCGAAGGACGCCAGCAAATGATTTACAAGCATGCGATTTCCACGTTTATGCCGCAGCGCAACGTATCGCTGGCGCAGCCGCAGGATTCGTCCAATAACGCTTGACGAACCGTCTGCAGCAACTTCCCTGACGTTCGTTTCGTATATTCATATGACAGCAAAACGCAACCCGTCCCTGTACGGGTTGTTTTTGCTCATTCGACATCTAGACACGAAAGGATGTCATGCGGATGGGGAGTAACAGGAGAGATCGTTCGCCGGACAAGCCGAAACCGCGCAGAAAGAAAAAGCGGTGGACCTTCCGGCGCGTGTTTACCATGCTGTTCGTCTTGGCGGCGGCGGCCGCGTTTTCCGCCATGGTCGTCTATTTGTACGTCTTGATCAGCGGCGAAAACATGCTGCAGCGGAACATCGCCGCGCTCGAACGTCTGCCTGAAGCGTCGGTGATTTACGACTCCGAAGGCAACGAAGTGTACCGGCTGTACCGGGAAAACCGCGACATGGTGAAACTGGACGAGATGCCCGAGCTTCTTCTCCGGGCGTTTGTCGCGACGGAGGACCGCCGGTTCTACGAGCATTCCGGGATTGATCTCATTTCCATCGGGCGGGCGCTCGTCACCGATCTTATGCACGGCAGCTTTGTGCAGGGCGGCAGCACGATCACGCAGCAGCTGGCCAAAAACTTGTTTCTGTCTTCGGATAAAACGCTGCTGCGCAAAGCGACGGAAGCGTCGATGGCGCTCGCGTTGGAAAACAATTTTTCCAAGGATGACATTTTGGAACTGTATTTGAACACGATCTTTTTCGGACAGCGCGCCTACGGGGTGAAATCGGCCGCGCAGGTATATTTCGGCAAGGATAATCTGCACGATCTGGAACTGTGGGAAATCGCCACGCTGGCCGGCATTCCCAAGGCGCCGTCCCGGTACAATCCGATTTCCGATCCGGAACTGTCCAAGCAGCGCAGGGCGGTCGTGCTGCGGCTGATGTACGAGCAGGGAATCATCACGGAGCAGGAAATGGAGGCGGCGGCCGCGGTCGACTATCAGCGTCCCGCCGCCGGCAACGGAAACGATAGCGTCAACATGCCGTTTATCGATTATGTGCTGGAAGAAGTGCGGGAAAAAACCGGGCTGACGGAGGAGCAGCTTCTCCTCGGCGGTTACCATATCCGGACGTCGCTGAATCAACAAGCGCAGCGCGCGATGGCGGAAGCGCTGGACAATCCGGAATGGTATCCCAAAGACGGCCCGAAGCAAAAAGTCCAGTCGGCGATGGTCATCCTCGACCATCAAAAGGGAGAAATTCTCGCCATCTACGGCGGAAGAGATTATGCGCCGCGCGGGTTGAACCGGGCGCTGGCCAAACGGCAGCCGGGTTCGTCGTTCAAGCCGATCGCCGTGTACGCGCCCGCGCTGGAAACCGGCAAATGGACCGTCCATTCGCGTCTCAAGGATGAGCGCATGAGTTTCGGCGACTATACGCCGCGCAACTATGACGGCAAATACCGCGGCGAAGTGACGATGCGGGAGGCGGTGCGCGATTCGATCAACGTGCCCGCCGTCTGGCTGCTGTCGCAAATCGGCGTCGACAAAGGCATCGAATTCGCCCGGCGCGCGGGCGTGGAACTGTCGGCGGACGACCGCAACCTGGCGATCGCCCTTGGCGGTTTGACGGTCGGGGCGTCTCCGCTGGAAATGGCCCAGGCGTACGCGGCTTTTGCCAACCAGGGAACCTGGGTGCAGGCGCACGCGGTCCTGAGGATCGAGGACACGAACGGAAAGCTGTATTACGAACATAAACCCGTCACCCGCGAGCTGATGTCGCCGGAAAACGCGTGGTACATGACGGAAATGCTGCAGGAAGCCGTTCGTAACGGAACCGGCCGCAATGCGCGAATGGACCGGCCGTCCGCGGGCAAAACGGGCACGGCGCAGTACGGAGATACCGGCGGCAACCGCGATGTTTGGTTTGTGGGATATACGCCGGAATGGACGGCGGCCGTGTGGATGGGGTTCGACAACACCGACGACGATCATTATTTGACCAGCGGCAGCGGCACACCGGCCAAACTGTTTGCCGAAGTGATGTCCGCGGCGCTCAAAGGCCGCGAGAAGACGTCTTTCGTCAAGCCCGCCGGCGTCAAGGACGCGCCCAAGGCGCCGAAACCGGTCAAGGATCTTGCCGCCGTTTATGACGAAGAAGACGGGGGAGTGAATCTGACCTGGTCGGAAGCGGGCAAAAATCTCCTCTATTTGCTGTACCGCAAAGAGGCCGGCGCGTCGGATGCGGCGCTCCTGGATACCGTGACGAACACGACGGTCAAGGATTGGACGGTGGAATCCGGGAAAACCTATCAATACTATGTGGTCGTCCGGGATCCCGACACCGGGTTGGAAAGCGAACCTTCGAACATTGCCGAAGCGGCGGTGCCGTCCCTGAAAGAACCGCTCGAACCGCCGTTCGACAACGAAGACGGATGGCCAAACGGCGGCGGGTGGAACGAAGGGGAAGGAGAAGAGCCCGGCTGGGACGACGATATGGGCGGCGGGCGGAACGGCGGCCATGGCGGCGGTGAGGAAGACGGCGAAAACGGCGGCGGAGATGAACCGGACACCCCTAGAGACGGGGATTTCGGCGGCGGCAACGGGGAATGGCTGCCGGAACTTCCCGAATTGCCCGAGTTGGAGGAACCGTCGGGGAATGATGAAGGCGTTGCATTGGACGGAGGGACGAACGGCGCCGAGTCCGGGCGCAAAAACGGCCGTCCCGGCCACGCCGTCGGGAAGAAGCCTCCGAAATGGGACGAATCCGGGCGTTAGCGCGGTCTGCTTGCGAACATGCCCGTGATAAAACAGCCGGAATGGAGGAATTTCGGCAGCCGTTAGAACCGCCGTGCCGGTCATAGCCGCCGCGGATGCGGTCCGCAATGCCGCTGCGGATGCGGCAACGCGGATATGGGCGGCGTTAGGCCGCGGACGGCGCAAGAAGGAAAGGAATCGCCGCCGCAGTTCACTCGCGGATGGAGGGGTGGCGGATGTCGGAAACGCTGCATCGGCCGGCATGCCTGTTGCTGCACGGCTTCGCCGGCGGGCCGCATGAGCTCAAGCCGCTGTCGCAGGCGCTGGAGAGCGCGGGATTCCGCACGCGGCTTCCCGTTTTGCCCGGGCACGGCGGGCCGCTTCGGCAGTTGGCGGAAGCGACGTACGAGGATTGGCTTCGCGCGGCGGAACAGCATGCGCAAGAGATGTTGGAGACGTGCGAAACGTTCGATGTCGTCGGCTTTTCCATGGGCGGCTTGCTGGCCGCGTACGTCGCGAACCGCTTTCCCGTCCGCCGCGTCGTTTTGCTCAACGCGGCGGTGATCTATTTCAGCCCCGGACGGTTTTTGCGATACGCCGTCGACGCGCTGAAGCGCCGGGATTTCTCCCATTGGAAAAAATCGCGGGAGACGCCGCTCGGCGCGTCCCTTCAATTTGTGCGGCTGGCGCGTTCGCTGCGTCCCGAGTTTTCCCGGATCACTGCTCCGGTGTTGATCGTGCAGGGAAAATTGGACCCGATCGTGCACCCGGCCAGCGCGAAATGGATTTCCCGCCGCGTGCGCGGACCGGGGCGAATCGCATGGTTTGCCCGTTCGCGGCATATGATTCTCCAGGACGTCGAAGCGGAAGACGTGATCCGCGCCGCCGTGGATTTTTTGCAGGAACCGTGAGAGGATGGGCTGTAGATGGAACGACACCCTTTTGCGTCCCATTCGTTGGAGGCGCTGTTTTCTTTTGTTTTGGAAACGGATCGTCTGAAAAGCGTCTACCGTCAAACGTGGATCAGCGACCGCACCCGCCGCGAAAACGCCGCGGAGCACTCTTGGCACCTCGCTTTGATGGCTATTTTGTTCGAAAAGGAAGCCAATGCGGACGTCGATTTGCTGCGGGTGTTGAAAATGCTGCTCGTGCACGATATCGTGGAAATTGACGCGGGAGACACGTTCGCCTACGACGCGAAAGGACATGAGGACAAGGAAGATCGGGAAAAAGCGGCGGCGGACCGGTTGTTCGGCATGCTTCCGGACAGCCTCGCCCGGGAAATGCACGAGCTGTGGCGGGAGTTCGAAGAACGGCGGACGCCGGAAGCGAGGTTTGCCTGCGCGTTGGATCGTTTTCATCCGATGCTGCTCAATTTCGCCAGCGAAGGAAAAGCGTGGAAGGAGCACGGGGTGAAAAAACACCAGGTGATCGCCCGAAACGCGGTCATCGGCGAAGGATCCGACAAGCTGTGGGACGCGGCGCGGCATTTGGTCGACGAGGCGGTTCGTCGGGGGTATCTTTCGGAATAACGCTTGGGAGGCCGGGAAACGATGGAGATCCGCATTTTGCACCGCCTGGAGGGGGCGCGGGAAGCGCGGGGGCTCGCCGTCATCATCGACGTGTTCCGCGCCTTTTCCACCGCCTGTTACGTGATGGCCAACGGAGCGGACCGCATCGTTCCGGTGGCGGATATCGAGGACGCGTACCGACTCAAACGCGCCCATCCCGAGTTTGTGCTGATGGGAGAACGGGGGGGACGCATCCAGCCCGGTTTCGACTTCGGCAATTCGCCGACCCATGTGGAGCGCGTCCGGTTTGACGGCAAAACGGTCGTGCACACGACGAGCGCGGGCACGCAGGGCATCGCGAGCGCGGCGGATGCGGACGAGGTTATCACCGGCAGCTTTGTGAACGCGGAAGCGATCGTGCGATATGTCCGTTTGCGCCGGCCGCGGATCGTTTCGCTGGTCGCCATGGGATGGGGCGGGATCCGCGATGCCGACGAAGACGAACTGTGCGCGCAATATTTGCGCGACCGGCTGGAAGGGCGTCCCGCCGACTTTCCGGAAATCGTGCGGTTTTTAAGGGAAGACAGCCGCACCGGACGCTTTCTCGATCTGGACGACCGCGCTTCGGCGCCGGAATCGGATTTCGACCTTTGTCTTGCGCTGGACCGTTTTTCTTTCGTGCTTCGGGCGACGCCGTGGGAACACGGTTTTGTGCAGCTCGTCAAGGCGGGGGAGACGGCGGGCTGAGGCGGAGGACAGGCGGAGCGGAGCCGGGAATGTTGCGGAACGTCCTTGTCCGCCAATATTTTTCTGCGAACTCGCGCGTATACATTAACATATCGTGAGCAAACAGACTCTCATCATGGCGGGAGTGAGTCGGCGTGCGAGTGGTGACCAACGCGCAATCGAAACCGTCCCAGGCTTCGCGCCAAATCAGCGTGATTTTGTCCCGGCCGGACTCGCGGCCGGAGCGGACGGCCCAGACGGACGAAACCGCGGCGCAGGAAGTCAGGCTGAACGGCCGCAGGCTGCCGGATCATGGTCCGTTCGCGGAACTGGTCAAGGAATTGGATCAGATGATCGGGCTGGACAACGTCAAGGATTTGGTGTACGAAATTTACGCTCTGCTGCAGGTGTCGAAATACCGCAGGGAGGCGGGGTTGTCCACGGATGCGCACGTGTATCATATGATTTTCAAGGGCAATCCCGGGACGGGAAAGACGACGGTGGCTCGCATATTGGGCCGGATGTTCCAGCTGATGGGCGTGCTGCCGAAAGGCCACCTGCTGGAAGTGGAGCGGGCCGACCTCGTCGGCGAATATATCGGCCATACGGCGATCAAGACGCGGGAATGGGTGAAGAAAGCGCTCGGCGGCGTGCTGTTCATTGATGAAGCTTACAGCTTGGCCCGCGGAGGGGAAAAAGATTTCGGCAAAGAAGCGATCGACGCGCTGGTCAAGGCGATGGAGGATTACCGCGACAAATTTGTGCTCATTCTGGCGGGATATCCCGAGGAAATGGACTACTTCCTGCAAACGAATCCCGGCCTGCCCTCGCGGTTTCCGATCCAGGTGGATTTTTCGGATTACACGGTTGACGAGCTGCTGCGCATCGCGGAACTGATGGCGCGAAACCGGGAGTACCATTTGCTGCCGCAAACGCTGATGAAGCTGAAACAGCTCTTGCTGCAGGAAAAATCGCGATCGGGCATTTCGTTCAGCAATGCGCGGTTTGTGCGCAACCAGATCGAGAAGGCGATCCGCCATCAGGCGGTTCGGCTGTTGACGGATTATCCGCAGTCGCCGGGACGGCAGGAATTGATGGAACTGCGCCCGGAAGATTTGCGGGGGTGATCGCCGCCGGATGCGAACCCGGCGATTGAACGACGAATACGACAGGAGTGTGACAGGGGGCCGCATGACGGAACAATTGTACGATACCGAGCGCGATCAGGTGGAAAAAGCGGTGCTGGTCAGCCTTCTGACCGGCGGGAAATCGAAAGCGGACGCGTCCGCGCGGGAATCCATGGCTGAACTGGAGCAGCTCGCCGACACGGCCGGCCTTGTGGTATTGGACAACATCGTGCAGGTCAGGCCGAGCGTCGATCCTGCTTATTTTGTCGGCAAGGGAAAAGCGGCGGAAATTCGCGACAGACTGCGCGAATTGGACGCGCAGGTGGCCGTGTTCGACCAGGAATTGTCGGGAGCGCAGGTGCGCAATCTCGAACGGGAACTCGACGCCAAAATCATCGACCGCACGCAGTTCATCCTCGACATCTTCGCGCAGCGCGCGCGGACGAAGGAAGGAAAGCTGCAGGTGGAACTGGCGCAGCTGAGCTATTTGCTGCCGCGCCTGTCCGGTCACGGGCAGCAGCTGTCGCGCACGGGCGGCGGCATCGGCACCCGCGGCCCGGGCGAAACGAAGCTGGAAACCGACCGCAGGCATATCCGCAGGCGCATTGCGGAACTGAAGGCGGAAATTGCGGAAGTGGCGCGGCAGCGGCAGCTGCTCCGGGAACGGCGAAAAAAGACGGGGGGTTTTCAAGTCTCTCTCGTCGGTTACACGAATGCGGGCAAATCGACGCTGCTCCGCCAGCTGACCGGTGCGGATACGCTGGTGGAAAACCGCCTGTTCGCCACCCTGGATCCCCTGTCGCGCAGCATGAAGCTGCCCGACGGCAAAGAAGTCGTCGTTTCGGACACCGTCGGATTTATCCGCCGTTTGCCGCACACGCTCGTCGCCGCGTTCCGGGCGACTTTGGAAGAAGTCTGCGAAGCGGATCTCGTCTTGCACGTGGTGGACAGCGCTTCGCCTTATCGTGACGAGCAAATGCGGGTCGTCGAGCAGGTGCTCGAGGAACTGGACGCCCATCGGAAGGAACGGCTGGTCGTGTTCAACAAAACCGATCTCTTGTCTCCGGAACAGGCGGACATGCTCGTGTGGGAAGGCGATTACGTCCGCGTTTCCGCCTACAACGCCGACGATTTGGAACGGTTGAAGCAGGCCGTGCAGTCGAAACTGGAAACCAACGACATGGTTTTTCGCGTCCCCGCCGCGCGCGGTGACGTCATTGCGCTTTTGTATCGGACAGGCCGTGTCCTTGAACAGGAAGCGGACGGAGACGAATTGGTCGTGCGCGTACGGATGGAGCGGGCGGACTATCTTCAGCGGTCGCGGCTGCTGGCGCCGTTTTTGCAGGAACAACAGGTCGAAAACAGCAAGCGGAAAGGGGAGGCCGGCGAATGAATCGCGATGAGACGAAGGAAGCGCAGCGGCGATCGGATGCGGAAGCAGGTCGCTGGCGCGACGCCGCCGACCGCGCGGAAACGCTCGTCCGGCAGCGTTTGGACGACATCGATCGGGTGGCGGAACATAACCAGATCAAGGTGCTGCGCGCCATGCAGCGCCACAAGGTCAGCGACTTTCATTTTGTCGGCTCGACGGGGTACGGATATCACGATATCGGCAGGGAAACGCTGGATCTCGTATACGCCGAGGTGTTCGGCGCGGAAGCGGCGGTCGTGCGTCCCCATTTCGCATCCGGAACCCATACGATCGCCACGGCGCTGTTCGGCGTGCTGCGGCCCGGCGATCACCTGGTATCGCTGACCGGGCCGCCCTACGATACGCTGCGCAAAGTGATCGGAGCTCCCGGAGACGGAACCGGCTCGCTGTCGGATTTCGGCATTCGCTATGAAGAGGTTCCGCTTCGTTCGGACGGTTCGGTGGACTGGGAGCAAGCGGAACGCATCGTTCGCGCGGACACGCGCGTCATCGCCATTCAACGTTCGCGCGGATACTCGTGGAGACCGTCGTTTACGGTGGAGCAAATCGGGAGCATGATCGCCCAAGTGCGGCGGCTCGCGCCGCAGGCGGTCGTTTTTGTGGACAACTGTTACGGGGAGTTTGTGGAAACGATCGAACCGACGGAAGTCGGCGCGGATCTCATCGCCGGTTCCCTGATCAAAAACCCGGGAGGCGGACTGGCGCCGACGGGCGGCTATATCGCGGGAAAGCGGGAGTGGGTGGAGAAGGCCGCCTACCGCATGACCGCGCCGGGCATCGGCGGCGAGGTCGGCGCCGTTCCGGAAGGGCTGCGCCTTTTGTACCAAGGGTTGTTCCTGGCGCCGCATATTGTCGGACAAGCTTTGAAAGGAGCGGTTTTCGCGGCGGGCTTGTTCGGCAGTCTCGGCTTTGACGTCCATCCCGGGCCGCTCGACCCGCGGACGGATCTGATTCAGGCGATCCGGTTCGACAGCCGGGAGCAGCTGATCGCTTTTGTGCAGTCCGTCCAGAAAGCGTCGCCGGTCGACGCCCACGTCGTGCCCGAACCTTCGGACATGCCGGGTTATTCCCATCCGGTTATCATGGCCGCCGGCACGTTTGTCCAGGGATCGAGCATCGAGCTGTCGGCGGACGCGCCGGTCCGCGAACCGTACATCGCGTTCATGCAGGGCGGACTCACCTATGCCCATGTCAAGTATGCGGTGGTTTCCGCCGTCGAGGAGTTGGCGCGACAACAACTTTTGTCAAATTATCTAACATAGATTGAAAGATTATCGGATTTTCGGTATGATGGGGATGACAGATCAAATCCGTTGGGTGGTGACAAGGATGAGCAGCGAGATTCGCAAGAACATGGCTCTTTTTCCTATGGGCATTGTCATGAAGCTGACGGACTTGTCGGCCAGGCAGATTCGCTACTACGAGCAGCACGAGCTGATCGTTCCCGCGCGCACGAGCGGCAATCAGCGGCTGTTCTCGTTCAACGATGTGGAGCGTCTGCTGGAAATCAAGGCCCTGATTGAAAGAGGCGTCAATATTGCGGGAATCAAGCAAGTTCTTTCCACAGTCAAGCGGGATTCCGAAGAAGCGACCGTCCTGACGGAACAATCGGCGATCAAGCGCCGCGAACTGTCCGACAAGCAGCTGCACAAACTGCTGAAACAGCAGTTGATCGACAATCGCCCCGGCAAGGTGTCGATCATCCAGGGAGAGTTGTCGAGCTATTTCAAGAAGCGGCAGTGATTGTACCCATCGGCCGAACGGAAGCGGGCTTTCGACGTTTTGCGCCTGCTTCGGCTGCGTGTGCAGCATGCCATGCATATCGCATGCGCGGCATGTCCGGCATTTCGCGTGAACAGCGCGCCTGCCGTATCACGCGGCATGTCCGACCATGGCGTATGCGGCATGCCTGACCAAACGCATACAAGGCTTGTCCATATCTCGCGTGCGCGGTACGCGCGGCAATTCGAGCCGGAAATCCAATTCAGGTGAGGAGAGATTGTTCATGGGCTACACTCGGGAAGATATTATCCGCATTGCCAAGGAGGAGAACGTCCGGTTCATCCGGCTGCAGTTTACCGATCTCCTCGGCACGATCAAAAATGTGGAAATCCCCGTGAGCCAGCTCGGCAAGGCGCTGGACAACAAGATGATGTTTGACGGTTCCACGATCGAGGGATACGTGCGCATTGAGGAATCCGACATGTATTTGTATCCCGATCTGGACACGTGGCTCATCTATCCCTGGGTGACCGAAGACCGCATCGCGCGTCTGATCTGCGACGTGTATTTGCCGGACGGCACGCCGTTTCCCGGCGATCCCCGCGGCATCTTGAAACGCAATTTGAAAGTGATGGAAGAGATGGGGTTCACGGCGATGAACGTCGGTCCGGAACCGGAGTTTTTCCTGTTCAAATGCGACCCGAACGGCAATCCGACGATGGAACTGAACGATCAAGGCGGATATTTCGACCTTGCGCCGACGGACCTCGGCGAAAACTGCCGCCGCGACATCGTGCTGACGCTGGAAGAGATGGGCTTTGAGATCGAGGCGTCCCACCACGAAGTCGCTCCGGGCCAGCACGAGATCGACTTCAAATACGCGGACGCGGTCAAAGCGGCGGACCAAATTCAGACGTTCAAGCTCGTCGTCAAAACGATCGCGCGGAAGCACAATCTGCACGCCACCTTCATGCCGAAGCCGCTGTACGGGATGAACGGTTCCGGCATGCACTGCCATCAGTCGCTGTTCCGCGGAAACGTCAACGCGTTTTACGATGAAGCCGACCCGATCGGACTGAGCAAGATCGCGCGCCAGTATATGGCGGGCACGCTGAAACACGCGCGGGGCTACGCGGCGATCACGAATCCGACCGTCAACTCCTACAAGCGGCTCGTGCCCGGATACGAAGCGCCCTGTTACGTGGCGTGGTCGGCCAGCAACCGCAGTCCGATGATTCGCATTCCGGCTTCGCGCGGCCTCAGCACGCGCATCGAGCTCCGCAATCCGGACCCGGCGGCGAACCCGTATTTGGCGCTGGCGGTCATGCTGCGCGCCGGTTTGGACGGCATCGCGAAAGAAATGGAGCTGCCGCCTCCAACCGACCGCAACATTTACGTCATGACCGAGGAAGAGCGCATCGCCGAAGGAATTCCGAGCTTGCCGCTCAATTTGCGGGAAGCGCTGGATGAGCTCTTGATGGACGACGTCATCTGCGACGCGCTTGGCGAACACGCGCTGACGCATTTCGTCGAGCTCAAAGAAATTGAATGGGACATGTACCGCACGCAAGTGCATCAATGGGAACGGGACCAATATTTGACGCTGTATTGATCGTGGAAATACCTCGAATCAAAGGTATTGGAGATTTTCGTGAAAGCCTCGCCGCTATTGGCGGGGCTTTGTTTTGCTTGTTAGCCCGGATGCGTGTCATCAAAGAACTATTCAAGAATAAAAAAACGATTTACAATCATGAAAATCTTGTGGTAATATGGAAAAAACAACCATGGATCTCCGCTTCATTATTCTCATCATGTGAATTGCTCTCCAGCCCCAATTCCTCATGCTGATGTACGCTTGCATCCAAACGTTGATCGTTCGGCAGTGTACTTCACTTCATCCATGCAGCCATTCGACACGTTCGCCAAGGTTTGACGGTATTCGGCTCTTTTTGCTTTATCGGCATCCGGTTCAACGCTTGCACGAGGGACGTCCGTTATTGTTGCCAAACATGCTCGACGATGATTCGCGGGAGAACGCGAATCGGGGTCAGGCCCTACGAAAAATTTCGAAATGCTGCCGCGGATCTTTTTGGAAAGGAGGTGATGCAGCGGTGCGATAAATGTTGTGCAAACGCTTCCGAGGCACAATCTTCATCTAACAAATAAGGAGGTATCGATGATGAAGAGTCGTTTGTTGCTCGGTTTGCTGATGGCGATGTTGATGATGATGTCCGCCATCGCGCCGGCGGCAGCCGACGGAATCGAATGGTCGAGGAACGAACTGGAGGATCTCGTCGACGAACTCGACACATGGATTACCGCGTCGCAGCGGCCGCTGGTGCAGCAATTTTTGGAGGACGTTCGCGACAGGGCGAACGCGGTGTTGGCCCATGCCACCATCACGGATGAAGAAGGGGCGGCGACCAAGAAAGAACTGGTCTATGCGCTTCAGCTGGCGGCGGACGTGAACGAGGCCGATGCCGGACTGTGGGCGTCCGAGCCGTTCGTCATTTACGCCGTGCCGGCGCTGAGTCCCGAAATGCG
>Ga0207866_1000468_pt1 | contig 58207 bp, 68 predicted proteins | sample HigsolmetaAR203D_FD_184835 | JGI IMG/M metagenome (GOLD analysis project Ga0207866, IMG submission 184835) | Ionic liquid and high solid enriched microbial communities from the Joint BioEnergy Institute, USA - AR20-3-D (SPAdes) (version 2) ...
GTGTCAGGAATGACCAGCCCGGAGGCGGTCGTCTGCTCGGCCTCGAGCGGCTGGACCACGATGCGGTCACCGAGCGGCTTAACCGGAACCTTGGTGGCGGTCGTCACGATCGGACCTCCCCTTCAGATTGCGTCGTTGAGCTGAAGAGGCGACCAGCGGCCTGCCGTCGCGGGTGTCAGACCTGCCTCGTCGCTTGGTTGGCACTCTCCGACCGAGAGTGCCAACACGAAACAGTATGCAAGCCCGTCTGCGCAGTCAACATGAACCCACCATGCAGGTCAGGGCTTATGCCCAAGGACGGGTCAGGACCTGACGCCGCCCCGTGGGGGGCCTTCGCGGCCCTGCTCACGCGGCTCTCCGCGTCCTTTCCACGCCGGGGCGGGCGGAATTAATAACGGAATCGGGAGTGTCTCTGACAGAACGGACCACCGCGACACGATGAAGGGGGCGACGCAGTGCGTCGCCCCCTTCTCGTCCGGCGTCCGGGCGGTCGCCCGTCCTCGCCGGTCTGGTTCTGCGGGACGCCTTCGCGTCCGTCAACCGGTCCACACCGTCACCGCGCCCGGCGACACCTTCTCGCGTCGTCGTCACGGCGCGTGCGCGCGCCGTACGGCGCCGCCTGACCGGGCGCCGTGCACCGGGTGGTGGTCACGGCTCGACCTGTTCCGGTGCTCAGCGGGTGATGCGGATGGTCCGGTTGCCGACGTCCTCGATGCTGCCGTTGCCGCACCGGTAGTTGAAGGCGAGCGAGCTTTCGTCGTGGAAGAGATCGGCGAAGGCGTTCCCGGTCGCCGTGACGGCGGCGAGAATGTCGCCGACCTCGGCCCTGTTGGTCTCCGGGCCGAAGACGGGACCGCGGCAGGTCACGCGGACGCCCCCGTCCGCCGGCGCGACGGCGTAGGCCGGGGCGGCCAGCCCGAAGCCGGAGGCCGAAGCGACCACGGCGCCCGCGAATACGAGCTTCCTAAGCATTGAAAATCCCCCGATCGATCTTGGTCAGATCTCCAGATCAGCTCGCTCCTCAGCAGATCGAGCCATTCGCAAGTAAACCGATAAGGCACCGACGAAACAAGTGAAAAACAGTAAGGGGCGGTAAAAACATAAGCGTGGAAACCGCCTAGACGAGCGGCCCGGAACGGGCTCGCCGGCGACGTCGGCGGTGGTGATCCCCACACCTTAGAAATTGTCCGGTCAACTCCGGATCCACCCCTCTGACGGCGACCCGGGAAGAAATGTCCGCACGTCCGGAAATACAAGAGGACGGCGCCGGAACGCCGTCCTCCCATATCCGCTTCGAGAACGTCAGTCGCGCCAGCGGGTCCAGCGCACCGGACCGTCGATCTGCACTCGCGTGTTGCCGACGTTCCGCACGCTGCCGTTGCCGCAGGCGTAGTCGAACCGCGTGGTGGACTCGTCGTGGAGAAGGTTGGTGAAGGCGTCGCGGCCGAGCGCGGTCCCGGCACCGATGATGGAGCCGACCTCCGCGGTGGTGGTCTTCTCACCGAAGGTGGGACCGTCGCACGTGACCTCGACGAGGTCCTGGCCGTAGGCCGGGGACGCCAGCCCAAGACCGGCTGCCGCAGCGGCCGCAGCGCTCGCGATAACGAGCTTCCTAAGCATTCGAAAATCTCCCGAATCGATCTTGTTTGATTCTCGGACCCGGCCCGGTCCCTTACAGAACGAGCCATCCGCAAGTAGACCCGATCGGCAATCGGCGAAACAAGCCAATGAGGTAAGCGCCTGCCAAAGAAACCGCCTGGAGATCCTGAACGAAAACGCCATTCGGTGACCGATTTCGCCCGTTTGCTTGGGCCGGTCTTTCGCTGGTTTTGCAGAGAAAAGCACATGGAGGGCGGCCGTGCGGCCGCCCTCCATGTGCCGGGCCGATCCGGCATCGCGCCGGCGGTGGCACCCGGTGCCGCGCCTCACGGCGCGGCCTCCCCGGTGGCCCACCGGTGCGGCACGCCGCCTAGTTCAGCAGGTTGTCGAGGAGGCCCGGCTGCGGGCCCACGACGAACTCGGTGTTGCCGACGGTCCGGATGTCGCCGTTGCCGCAGGAGTAGGTGAAGTCCCGGGCCGACTGGTTGTGCACAAGGTCGGTGAAGGCGTTCCCGGTCGCGGTGACCAGTCCGGCCACCGCGCCGACCTCCGCGGTGGTGGTCTTCTCACCGAAGGTGGGACCGACGCACTTGATATCGACGAGGTCCTGGCCGTAGGCCGGGGACGCCAGCCCAAGACCGGCTGCCGCAGCGGCCACGGCGCTCGCGATAACGAGCTTCCTAAGCATTCGAATATCTCCCGCTCGATTTGCTTGATTCTCGGACCCGGCCCGGTCCCTAACAGAACGAGCCACCCCGCAAGTAGACACGATCACCGACCGGCGAAACAAGCTCGAAAGGTAAGCGTCCAACCAAGAAATCGCCTGGAGATCCTGAAAGAAAACGCCGGAGGTTCACCGCTTATCTGGTTTGAATCAGACCGGCGCGCCGACGGCTGATTCGCTCGGCAAAAGCGCATGGAGGGCGGCAGGACATCGCCGCCCTCCATGTTCCGGACTCAGCTTCGGCACGCCTCCCGATCCGGGCCGGGGCCTACGCGCACCGCGTGGTCACCCCGCCTCGGGGCGCGCCGCCGTCTACCGCAACACGCCGTTCAGCACGCTCGGGGAGTCGGTGGCGATGGTCGTGTTGCCGACGGAACGGATGGAACCGTTGCCGCAGGCGTAGGTGAACCGCGTGACCCCCTCGTCGTGGATGAGTTCCGTGAGGGCGTCACCGGTCGCGGTCACGGCACCGATGATGGAACCGACCTCGGCGGTGTTGGTCTCGTCGCCGAAGGTGGGACCGACGCACGTGACCTGGACGAGATCGTCACCGTAGGCCGGGGACGCCAGCCCAAGACCGGCTGCCGCGGCGGCCGCAGCGCTCGCGATAACGAGCTTCCTAAGCATTCGAATATCTCCCGCTCGATTTGCTTGATTCTCGGACCCGGCCCGGTCCCTAACAGAACGAGCCATCGCTAATTAGATCCGACCGAAAGGCGAGAAAACAAGCGACATACGGTAAGCGCCGAATAAAGGCATTGTTTGTGAATCGTGGCCAACCGTCGGCCTGTGCGCCCCGCCGTCCGGGCGGTGCTCGGGAGGTTGTGGATTACCGCGCCCCGAAGGAGCGGCCAATGCTCCGGTGGTGTTGTGCCCGGCGGCCCGGTGCGGTTTCGGCCAAGGGCCGGTCCGCCGCGGACCCGGATGCCGTAATTCGCCGGCCGATTCCCGCGCCCGTCTTCGCCGGCGCGTCCGCCTTTTCCGGGCACGCCCGCCGGCCTGCGCCCCGGGGCTCGGGGAGGGCTGGGAAGGGGGACAGCGTGCCGTGGCCGTCCCCCGCGGGGTCGGGGTCAGCGCCCCCGCCACGGGTCGTGCCCGCGCTCGGCCGACGGCGGCCGGCCGTCGTACCTGTCGTGGTGACCACGCGCCCACGGCGGCGGGCCGCTGTGCCTCTCGTGGCGGCCGCGCACCCACGGCGGCGGGCCGCTGTGCCCCTCGTGGCGGCCGCGCACCCACGGCGGCGGACCACCGCGCCTGCCCTCGTGCTTCACGTACTTGACGTGGCGCCTCGGCGAGAGCTGCCACTCAATCGCGGTGTTTCCGACATTACGGATATTTCCGTTGCCGCACGCATAGTCGAATCGCATGATGGACTCGTCGTGCAGGAGGTCGCTGAAGGCGTCGCCACCGACCGCGGTGACCGTGCCGATCACCCCCCCGGTCTCGACGGTGGTGTCCGTGTCGCCGAAGGTGGGGCCGTCACAGGTGACATCGACAAGGCTGTCACCGTGGGCCGGAGATGCCAGCCCCATTCCGGCGACCACCGCCGCCGTGGCGCTCGCCATAACGAGCTTTCGTATCATTCGGAGTTCTCCGATCTTCGCCTGATTCTCAGAGCGGCCCGGCCGGCACGGCGCGACCGAACCTCTGACCAGTAGACATCTCACGCAACATCTGAACAAGGAGCCACAGTATGAGGCTGCCCAAATCACCCTTTGGAAAATATTGCGGTGATCGGCGATCCTTTGCCGCCGGAAAGGTTTGCGGCGAGGCGCCGGGGAAATCCCGGGCCATCCGCCTGTGCCGAAACGCGCCGCGAACGCGAAGGCGGGGACGGCGTCTCGCACCGCCCCCGCCCTCTCGCCGGCGGCCCTGGTCGCGGGCCCCCGGGGCGGACGTCAGTAGATCCTCTTCTGCGACGCACGCACGTTGGTGTTCCCGATGTTCCTCATCGGGCCGTTCGCGCACGAGTAGTAGAACGTGAGCGAGTCCTGGCCGTGGAGGACGTCGGAGAGGGCGTCACCCGTCGCCGTGACCAGGCCGACGATGTCGCCGATGACCGTGGCGCTCTGCCGTGCCTGGAAGATGGGGCCCACGCAGGTCACCGAGACGGTGGGGTCCCCCGCCACAGCGCCCGCCGCCTGCGCGCCCGCCGTCGCGGCGTGGGCGGCCTGGGACTGTCCGAGGCCCGCGGCCACGGCCGCCACCGCCCCCGCCAGCACGAGCTTCTTCCGCATGAGATCTCCTTGAGTGATGTGACCCTGGTCCGTCCGGGGCTCAATTCCTGCGCATGGAGCCTATGGAGCCGCGACGCCGGTCGGCCGTTCCCGGACGGGGGAAGCACCAACACATGAACAAAGAAAATCCGTGGAATTACCTTGCGGTGAGATTAAGCCGAGGGACGAGGCCGGTGGCGCTCCGCCGTGCGCGCCGGTCGGCGCTTCGCGCGAATTCCGCTATCGTGCCGGAAACCTGATGAGGTTAAGCACATCTGCGGTCATCGTGCCGCTTATCACCCCCTTATCACAGTTCATGGTGAACGAGGTGACGCTCCGGTCGTTGATGAGATCGTTCATCGGCTGGTCCTGCGTGGAGGTCACATCCCCGATGATGACGGATCTGGACTTTCCAGCGACCACCGGTCCGGAACACGTGATGGTGCGCGATGGGGTGAATTGGAAGACGGAGAGCCCGGCGCCGACGGGCGGGTCGGTGCGGGCGGTGGCGTTCGCCGCCGCGGGAACGCCGAACGCGGCCGCCGCGGCGACGGCGAGCATCACTTTGTTCATCTCATTTCCTGTCGATCTCGACGGGTACGGCTCTTCGGCAAGTAGATCTGAATGCCTTCGGGCCCGACAAGCGAGCCACGGTAAGAACACCTAAAACAATTAGGCCGTATTCATTCGGCCGGCCGAACGCGCGGCCGGCGATCCGCCGCCGGCCGGGGCCGAGCCCGCCGAATGGGCGGGCCGGATTCGCGTGGTCACCGGACGGCCGGCAGACCTCTGCCGCCGTTCCCGTCCCGCCGCGCCGTACTCCGCCGCGGGCGCGAGGCAGGGCAGGAGCGTTCTCGGATCACGAGATGGCGGACGCCCGGAGCGGCCTGAGCTGGGATTGAGTTGTAAAAGGTAAGCGCGGCCCCTGATGATCATGGTCGTCTAAGCCGATCGATCAAGAACAGGGGCCGCGCTCGCGTGCCATCCTCCCCCATCGACGTGCTCGTCCGCCACCCCGAGCCGCTCACCCCGCCCAACCCGCACACCGAACCTTCCGGCCTGCCCGGCCTGGCCGAGATACTCGACCGTCTCCCCGATCCCCGCACAGCGCGCGGCCGCCGCTACCGCCTGGGCCCGCTACTGGTGCTATGCCTGCTCGCCGTCGTGAGCGGTGCGACCTCATTAGCGGCCGTCGGCAGATACGCCTCCGGATGCACCCCCGACCTGCTGGACCGGATCGGGATCCCCGCCCGCCGCCGCGGGCGACTCGCGGTGAGCACCATCGGCCGCCTGCTGTCCCGGCTGGACGGCGACGCCCTCGACCAGGCCGTCTACGGCTACCTCACCCGCCTGGCCGACAACCCCGCCGACGACACCGCCCCGCGATCCGGCGCCCGGCCCCGCCTGACCGGCATCGCCATCGACGGCAAGACCCTGCGCGGCAGCCGTACCGGCACAGGCGCCCGTCACCTGCTCGCCGCCACCCGGCACGACACCCAGACCGTCCTGGCCCAGCGGCAGATCGACACCGGCGGCAACGAGATCGGCGCCTTCACCCCGCTACTGGACCACCTGGACCTGGCCGGCACGGTCATCACCTGCGACGCCATGCACACCCAGCACGAGCACGCCCGGCGCATCGTCGCGCTCGGCGGCCACTACATCTTCCTGCTCAAGGCCAACCAGCCCGCCCTGCAGCGCGTCCTGAAGAACCTGCCCTGGCGCGACATCCCGCTGGACGATCGCACCGCCGCACCGGACACGGCCGCCGCGAGATCCGCAGGCTCAAGACCTGCCTGGTCCACCCCGCTCCGCCGTTCCCGCACGCGGCGCAGGCGATCCAGATCAAACGCCGCCGCACCGACCGCACGACCGGCAAGACCACCATCGTCACGCTTGGCGCCATCACCAGCCTGAAGCCGCACCAGGCCACTCCCGCCCGGATCGCCGCGCTGACCCGCGGCCACTGGTCGATCGAGGCCCTGCACCACATCCGTGACGTCACCTACCGCGAGGACCACTCCAAGATCCGTACCGGGACCACGCCCCGGGCCATGGCGACCTTCCGCAACCTCGCGATCAGCCTGTCCCGCCTGATCGGCTGGAACAACATCGCCGCCGCCATCGACCACTACCGCGCCCACCCCGACCACGGCCTTCAACTACTCGGTTTCACCGGATGAGAACGCTTCAGCCCTGGGGCGCGAGGTGAGCTGCGCCCGAATTGGCGGCACCGGCGCCGGGAATAACCGGACCAGGGGTTTCCGCGGTTTCTGCTACCGTCACAGGCCGTGGACCTGGAGGCGTTTCTGCGACTGCTCACCCCGGCGGGGCGGCGCGCCCTGCGCGACGCCGCCGAGATCGTCGCCGGGGGCGCGGACGAGGTCCGGGCGGCTACCCTGATGCGCCGGACCTACGACGCGGCGACGGCCTCGGCCGCGCTCACCCAGGTCATGCTGCGGCGGCGCGCCGTGGCGAAGTTCGGCCCGGACGCCGAGCGCATGTACTTCACCCCGGACGGGCTGGAGCAGGCGACCCGGCCCCAGGTCGCCGGGCACCGGGCGGCCCGGATCGCCGCCCTGGGGCCGCCGGTCCGCGTCGCCGACGTGTGCTGCGGCATCGGCGGCGATCTGATCGCGCTGTCCCGGCAAGGCTGCGCGGTGGACGCGATCGACCGCGACCCGCTGACCGCGGCGGTGGCGCGGGCGAACGCCGAGGCGCTCGGCCTCACCGAGGTGCGGGTGCGCACCGGCGACGCCGCCGAGGTCGACCCGCGCGGCTATCAGGCCCTGTTCGCCGACCCGACCCGCCGCCGGAGCACCGGCGGCCGGGTGTTCGACCCGATGGCGTACTCGCCGCCGTGGCCCGAGGTCCTCGCCCTCGTCGAGCGGTCCGCCGCCGCCTGCGTCAAGGCCGCGCCCGGCCTGCCGTACGAGTACGTGCCCGACGGCGCCGAGGCCGAGTGGGTGTCCTTCGCCGGCGAGGTGAAGGAGGCCGCGCTGTGGTGCGGCGCCCTCGGCCCGGCCGGCCTCGCCCCGGGCGCCCGGATCCGGCGGCGGGCCACGCTGCTGCCGTACGGCGAGACGCTCATCGCGGACGGCGAGCCCCGGCGGGCCGAGGCCGGGCCGGTCGGCCGCTACCTGTACGAGCCCGACGGCGCGGCGATCCGGGCCGGGCTCGTGGCCGAGGTGGCCGAGCTGGTCGGCGGGCATCTGCTCGACCCGCAGATCGCGTATGTCACGAGCGATCGGTACGTCGCCACGCCCTGGGCGTCCTGCTACGAGGTCGCCGAGCTGCTGCCGTTCTCGGTCAAGCGGCTGCGCGCCGCGCTGCGCGAGCGGGGCGTCGGCGAGGTGACGATCAAGAAGCGCGGCTCGGCCGTGGACGTGGAGCGGCTCCGCCGCGACCTGCGCCTGGCCGGGGACGCGAGCGCGGTGGTCGTGCTCACCCGCATCGGCGCCAAGCCTTATGCCGTGATCTGCACGACTATGCGTAACCGCGCCGTCGACGCCTAGTCACGATCTATCAAAGCCCGCCGAGAAACCCGCCCGCCCGCCACTACCGTGGCTCCCGCCCCTCGGCGAGAAGGAGCCTTGCGTGGACCACTCCAACCACACCCTGCTGCAGGCGGGAAGCCAGACCGCGATCAGCGACCGCATGCGCGAGCTGCTCGCCCGCGCGGCCCAGGATCACGTGTACGAGCAGCGCACCCAGGGCGCGATCCTCGACGAGATCCGGCAGCGGCTCGAAGGCATGGAATGGCTGCTGCGCGAGGTCCGCGAACGCGAGCTCGGCGGGCTCAGCGGCACCCTGGAGACGGTGAACGGACGGCTCGAGCACATCTCGAGCAAGCCGCCGTCGTGGGCCGAGGCGCTCGCCCAGCACGTGGACGCGGTCCGCGAGCACGTCGACGCGGTACGGCGCCGCCTCGACACCGTGCAGGGCGGCATCGACGGCCTGCGCGGCGGCATCGACGGGCTGCGCGGCGGCATCGACGGGCTGCGCGCCGGGATCGACGGCGTGGAGGAGCGCGTCCGGCCCGTCGCCGACCTGCCGAATTTGTGGACGGACCTCGGCACCGCGGGCGAGGGCGTGCGCGAGGCGCTCACCCACCTGCACGCGGTGCTCGACGGCACCCGGCAGGTCGCCGCCCAGATGACCGAGACCGCGACGCGCCTGGCCCAGATGCAGGCGAGCATGGAGGCCGCGGCCGGCCGGTTCTCCCGGCTCGACAAGGCGGTCGCCGAGCTGACCCAGCGCACCGAGCGGCTCGAGTGCGGGGTGCTCGACCTGTCGGAGAGCCTCACCTCCGCGGTCGAGCAGGCCACCGGCCGGGTCGAGGAGGTGGCGGGCCGCATCGAGGTGGTCGAGGCGAACCTCGACGACCGGCTCGGCAACCTCGACCGCCGCCTCGGCGCCGTGCACGGCCGGATCGAGAACGTCGACGAGTGCCTCGGCGACCTGGACGCCCGGCTCACCGGCCTCGACGGCCGCCTCGCCGCGCTCGACGGCCGCGTCGGCGGCCAGGACGACCGGTTCGACGGCATGGAGGGGCGCATCGACGCCCGCCTGGCCTCCCTCGACGACCGCATGCTCGCGATCGAGAGCCGCATGCTCGGCGTGGACAACCGGATCGCGGAGACCGGCACGCACCTGGAGCAGGTGACCGAGCGCCTCGACCTCGTCGACGACCACATCGAGGCGGTGAACCAGCGCGTCGGCCAGCTGCCCGCCACCCTCGACCTCGGCGAGCTGCGCACCCGCGTCGCCCAGGCGGTCACCGCCCTCCAGGCCGACCAGGCCGACCGGTTCGCAGCGGTCGAGCGGCGCATCGCCGAGGCGTCCGCGAGCCTGCCCCCGATCCTCGACGCGATCAACGCCCGGCCGGACCGCGACGAGTTCGCCGCCGCGGTCAGCCGCCGCCTCGGCGCGCTCGAGGAGACCATGCTCGCCCTCGCCGAGGCCCTGCTCCGCCCCACCCGGGCCAAGGACTGACCCCCGGCCGGTACGGCACGGCCGTACGGTCAGACCCGGACCGTGGTCACCGGGAGCGAGGAGTCGGCCGGGATGTCGAGCGGGGAGGCGGGCACGCCCGCGGCGAGCATCTCGGCCCCGAGCGCCGCGACCATCGCGCCGTTGTCGGTGCACAGACTCGGCCGCGGCACGCGCAGCCGTACCCCGGCGGCGTCGCACCGCTCCTGGGCGAGGGCGCGCAGCCGCGAGTTCGCCGCCACCCCGCCGCCGATGAGCAGGTCCTTCACGTCGTAGCGGGCGCAGGCCTGCAGCGCCTTGCGGGTGAGCACGTCGACCACGGCCTCCTGGAAGGACGCGGCCACGTCGGCGACCGGCACCGGCTCCCCGGCGGCCTCCCGGGCCTCGATCCACCGGGCGACCGCGGTCTTCAGGCCGGAGAAGGAGAAGTCGAGCGTGCCGTCGTCGTACTTGCCGCGCGGGAACGCGATCGCGTCGCCCGATCCGGAGGCGGCGGCGCGGTCGATGTGCGGGCCGCCCGGGAACGGCAGGCCGAGCACCCGGGCCACCTTGTCGAACGCCTCGCCGGCCGCGTCGTCCACGGTCGATCCGAGCGAGATCACCTCCCGGGCCACGTCGGTGACGAGCAGCAGCGAGGAGTGGCCGCCGGAGACGAGCAGCGCCACGCACGGCTTGGGCAGCGGGCCGTGCTCGAGCTGGTCGACGGCGACGTGCGCGGCGAGGTGGTTCACCCCGTAGAGCGGCACGCCGAGGCCGAGCGCGTACGCCTTCGCCGCGGCGACGCCGACGAGCAGCGCCCCGGCGAGCCCGGGACCGGCGGTGACCGCGACCGCGTCGACGTCGGACAGCTTCACCCCGGCCCGGTCCAGCGCCCGCTCCAGGGTCGGGGTGAGCGCCTCGAGATGGGCGCGCGAGGCCACCTCCGGCACCACGCCGCCGAACCGGGCGTGCTCGTCCACGCTCGAGGCGATCGTGTCGGCCAGCAGCGTGTGGCCGCGCACGAGCCCGATGCCGGTCTCGTCACAGGAGGTCTCGATGCCCAGGACCAGGGGTGCGTCGCCCATCGTCACGCCTTCTCATCCGTCTTCTCGTCCGCTTCCCGCGCGCCGCCGTGCGGAACGGGATCGCCGGGCCTCACCGAGGCTTTTTCATCGCAGCTTCTTCATCATCGTGTACGCGTCGGTGCCGTCGGCGTAGTAGCGGCGCCGCACGCCGATGCGCTCGAACCCGAAGCGCTCGTACATCGTCTGCGCCGGGGTGTTGTCCGCGCGCACCTCGAGGAAGACCGCCTCGGCGCCGCGCCGTACCGCCTCCTCGAGCAGCTCCGCCATGAGCGTGCGGCCGATGCCCGCGCGCCGGTGGCCGGCGCGCACCGCGATCGTCTGCACGTCGGCCTGGTCGCCCGCGGCGGCGAGCCCCGCGTAGCCGACGATCTCGTCGCCGTCGGTCGCGACGAGGTAGTGCCGGGTGCGCGGCTGCTCGTCGAGCTCGCCGCGCATCATGCCCTCGGTCCACGGATCCTCGGGGAAGATCTCCCGCTCCAGCTTCATGACGGCCGGGAGATCCTGGTACGTCATCCGCCGGATCCGCACCCGGGGCGCCGCGGGCTCGGTCATGCCGTCACCCGCTTCGGCGGTCCGGGTATCCGGGCGTCCGGGCGGCGCAGGTAGATCGGCCGCGGCGGATCGAGCTCGGCCCCGGCGGCGAGCCGCTCGGCGGCGAGCGCGGCGAGGGCCGCCCCCGAGGGGTACTCCGGGTCGATCACCCGGTCCGGGCCGATGACCTCCGCGTACATGCGCGCCCCGGCGCCCGCGACCGGCAGCACGCCGGGGAGCATGTCGGGGCGGTCCACCGCGGGCCCGGCGAGCCGCAGCCGATCGGCGTCGTAGGAGCCCCAGAAGACCTCCTTGCGCCGCGCGTCGGTCGCCACCAGGAACGGGCCGTCGATCTCGACCGCGTGGGCGATCGCGTCGAGCGTGCAGATGCCGTACGCGGGGGCGCCGGTCGCCGAGGAGAGCGCCTGCGCCGTGGCCAGCCCGACGCGCAGCCCGGTGTACGGCCCCGGCCCCATGCCCGAGACGATCGCGGTCACGTCCCGCAGCGAGACCCCGGCGGCCCGCAACACCTCCTCGATCGTGGGCACGAGCAGCTCGCCGTGCCTGCGGGCGTCGACGGTCGTACGCTCGGCGAGGACGCGTTCCCCGTCGTGCACCGCCGCGGTGACCGCGGGCGTCGCGGTGTCAAAGGCCAGGACCAGCACGAGCCTCAATCCTAGTCCGCGCCGCACCCGGGCGGGTTCGCACGCCCGCGCCGGCCCGGGCTCAGGTGACCAGCGAGGCGTAGACGATGATGTTGTCCCGGTACTGTCCCCGCCTCCGGTCGAACGGCCCGCCGCAGGTGACCAGGCGCAGGCCGTCCTCGGTGTAGACCCGCTCGGCCGGGAACCGCTCCTTGTTCACCTGCTCGATCCGGTCCACGCGGTACCGCGCCACCTTGCCGTCGCTGCGGGAGATCCTCACCTCGGCGCCCTTGCGGACCTCGCGCAGCCGGTAGAACACGGCGGCGGCGGTCTTGGTGTCCACGTGGCCGATGATCACCGAGGCGCCCTTCTCGCCGGGTACGGCGCTGCCCTCGTACCAGCCCGCCACCTGGGGCTTCTCGAACGGCGGCAGCTCGACGTCGCCCTCCTTGGTGAGGCCGAGCCGCATCAGCGGGGCCTTGAGCTTGAGCGAGGGGATGTCGATGCGCTGCGGCGTGACCGCGGCGGCCCGTTTCGGGGCCTCGGCCCGTTCCTCCTGCCGGTCACGACCGGCGACCGCGTACAGCAGGGTGCCGGTGATCACCCCGGCCACCACGACGGTTCGCCACTGGCTCATCTCATCCGAATCGGCGACGGGCGAACACCACGCCGCCGGCCACCAGGGCGGCGACCCCGAGCCCGGTCAGGGGCAGCGGGATGCCCTGCTCGTCAGCGGGCCCGCTCGCGGCCGTGCCGCCGCCGCCCGCGTGCGGCGCCCGGGTCGGGTAGGTGCGGGTCGGCGTCGGGGTCGGGGTGGGGCGCGGCCGGGTGACGGTGAGCCGGGCCGTGCCGGAGTCGTTCGTGCCCTCGCACCGGACCTCGACGGGGTAGCGGCCCGGGTTGACGTCGCGGCGCAGCACCGCGGAGCCGGTCACCACCGGAGCCGCCGGGGTCCCGCCGCCCTCCTGGGCCCCGGTCGGCGGGACGAGGGTGACCACGCCGGTGAAGGCCTCCGAGCGGGCCGTCGCCCGGTGCTCGGTGCCGCCCTGCGGCACCGGGCAGTACGCCCGGATGCGGATCGACCTGGTGCGGCCCTCGGCGGAGACGCGCGCCGGGTCCAGCTCGACCCGGATCGGCTGGCGGCCCACGACCTGCTCGGGGGAGGCCGACTCGGTGGCGGCGGCAGGGGTCGGCGGGGAGGGCAGATCCTCCTCCGCGGAACAGGCGGCGGCCCCGCACAGCACCAACGTGCCCGCCAACGTGACTTGACCGATTTTGCGCACGCCGTACACTCCCGCCTCGTCGTTCACCACGACCGGTCGATCACGCTACCAACCGTTGACCGTCATACCCCGAAAATATAAGCCAACCCCCTCCCGACGATCTTTGATGCGACAATTTCCGGCCGGATCCGGGTTTTGGCGACGCGGACAGGGTCCTGCCAATGCCCGCTATCGGGAAAATGGCGACGAAAGCGGTAAAAACGGAGGCGCGGGTCAGAACTCGCCGGCCCAGCGCGCGCCGACGCCGGTGATGCGCAGGGTGCGCTCGTCCCCTGTGGGGCCGAGCGTGATCTCGATCTCGAGGCGGTCCTCGGTGAGCGCCTCGACCAGGTCCTCGCCCCACTCCACGACCGTGACCGACTCGTCGAGGGAGGCGTCCAGGTCGAGGTCGTCGACCTCCAGCCGGCCGCCGAGCCGGTAGGCGTCGACGTGCACCAGGGCCGGGCCGTCGCACAGCGACGGGTGCACCCGGGCGATCACGAACGTCGGCGAGGTGACCGGCCCGCGGACCTTGAGCCCCTCGGCGATGCCCTGCACCAGCGTGGTCTTGCCCGCGCCGAGCGGGCCGGAGAGAACGACGAGGTCGCCGCGCCGCAGCCGGGTGGCGAGCTCGGCGCCGATCGCCCGCATCTCCTCCGGGGTACGCGCCGTCCTCACCGCTTCTCCCCCTGCGCCCGCTTGATCAAATCACGGAGTTCCTCGTTGACCACCTCGGGCCGCTCCAGCTGCACCAGGTGGGAGGTGTTCGGCACCACCTCGAGCCGGGCGGACGGCACCACCTCGGCGATCGCCCGGCTGTGGTCGGGCGGGGTGATCCAGTCCTTCTCCCCCACGATGATCGAGGTGGGCACCTTGTCGAGCACGTCGAGCGCGCCCAGCGCGTCGTGCGACATGAGCGCCGGGTAGAAGTCGGCGATCACGTCGGTCGGCGTGGAGCGGATCATGGTGTCGACGAAGTCGACGAGCGTGGGGCTGACGTTCCGGGAGTCGCCAAACCCGAGCAGCCGCATCGCGAGGAACGACACGTCGCTGCCGAACTGCCGCCCGCGGTCGACGAGCGCGGCCCGCCGCCCGAGCACGGCGACCGCCTGCGGGGCGACGAAGTGCACCGCCTTCGCCACCAGGGCGGGCAGGCCGAGGGTGATCTCGGCGAGCTTGCCCGCGGACGTGGCGATGAGCGCCACCCCCTGGATCCGGTCGCCGAACAGCTCCGGGTGCCGCTCCGCCAGCGCCATGATCGTCATGCCGCCCATGGAGTGGCCGACGAGCACGCACGGGCCCGGCACCTGGGCGTTGAGCACGTCGTGCAGGTCCTCGCCGAGCCGTTCGATGGTGCGGTCGGCCACGCCCTCCCGCTGCGACCGGCCGTGGCAGCGCTGGTCGAACAGCAGCAGGCGGTGCGTCTCGCGCAGGTCGCGGCGCTGGTAGTGCCAGGAGTCGAGGTTGAGCGTGTACCCGTGGCAGAACACCACGGTGAGCGGCGCGTCCTCCGGGCCGTCGAGCTCCACGTGCAGCCGCACCCCGTCGGAGGTGGTCACCGCCACCTCGCGTCCGCGCAGCTCGCCGAAGGGCTCGTTCGCCGCCGGGTCGGGCCGCAACCGGATGCGCCCGACCGCATACCGCTTCGCCAGTGCCGCCGTCGCCACTCCCGCCGAAGCGGCTCCGACGATCGCGCCCGCGATTCCGACCCTTCGCCGCCTGCTCACGGCTCCTCCTTACCGCACACCGTCATACCGGTAAACGCGCGGCACGCGCGAACCGATCCTCGTCACGATCTCATGGGTGATCGTGCCGAGGGAATCCGCCCATTCCTGGGCGGTCGGCTCGCCGTGGTCCCCCGGCCCGAACAGGATGACCTCGTCTCCCGCCGCCAGGGGATCGTCGCCCACGTCGATCACGAACTGGTCCATGCAGACCCGCCCCGCGATCCGCCGCCGGCGGCCCGCCGCGAACACCTCCCCCCGGTTCGACAGGCCGCGCATCACGCCGTCGGCGTACCCGAGCGGCACGAGGCCGAGCGTGGTCTCGCGGTCGGTGACGTACAGGTGGGCGTAGGAGACGCCGGAGCCGGGGGGCACCCGCTTGGCCAGGGCGACGCGGGCGACGAGCGTCATCGCCGGGCGCAGCCCGAAGTCGCCCAGCTCCGGGATCGGGCTGAGGCCGTAGATCGCGATGCCCGGCCGCACCATGTCGTAGCGCGCCCGGGGGATGGTGAGCACCGCGGCGGAGTTGGCGAAGTGCCGGATCGCGCCGGCGCCCACCCCCTTCTTGTCCGCCTGGGTGACCGCCTCGTCGAACGCGTCGAGCTGCGCGGCGATCGACGGGTGGCCGGGGATGTCGGCGCAGGCGAAGTGCGACCACAGGCCCGTGACCTCGATGACGCCCTCGGCGCGCAGCGCCGCCGCGCGGTCGAGCAGCTCCGGCCAGGCCGCGAGCGGTGCGCCGCCGCGCGAGATGCCGGTGTCGACCTTCAGGTGCACCCGCACCGTGCGCCCGGTACGGCGGGCCGCGTCGGCGATGCGGTCGAGGATCACCGTCGAGCCCGCGGACAGCTCGATGCCGTGCTCGGCCGCCGCGTCGAGCGACTCGCCCGGGGTGATGATCCACGCGAGGATCGGTACGGTGAACCCGGCCTCGCGCAGTGCCACGGCCTCGCTCACCAGTGCCGCGCCGAGCCGGGTCGCCCCCGCCTGCAGGCAGGCGCGGGCGCTCTCCACCATGCCGTGACCGTAACCGTCCGCCTTGACCACCGCCATCACCTCGGCGCCGGAGGCGTGCTCGCGCAGGACGCCGATGTTGTGGGCGATGGCCGACAGGTCCACCCGTGCCTCGGCGGGGGTCACAGCGCTCATTCCTCCATTTTGGCAGGTGACTCGAGCAAGCGGAGCGCTTCGGGCAGAGCGTCGGGGAGGTCCTGCGCCGAGATCGGCGCCGTGGCCACGTCCCCGCCGGCCGGGGTACCGGCCCCCGCGACCGCGGCGAGCACCGCCTTGGCGGCCTGCGCGGCGCCGGGCCCGGCCGCGGCGACGTGGGCGGCGAGGCCGTGCAGGAACGCCGCGCAGCAGCCCGCGTCGTAGGTGTCGAGGCCCCCGGCGAGCAGCGCGCCGGCGAGGCCCGCGAGCACGTCCCCGGTGCCCGCGGTGGCGAGCCACGGGGTGCCGGTCGGGTTCACCCGCACCGGCCGCCCGGGCTCGGCGACGAGCGTGGTCGAGCCCTTGAGCAGCACGGTCACGCCCAGCTCCGCCGCGGCGCGCCGCACGTGCTCCAGGCGGCGCGCCTCGATGTCCGCGGCGGGCACGCCGAGCAGCCGGGACAGCTCCCCGGCGTGCGGGGTGAGCAGCAGGTTCGGGCGCAGCAGCGACCGGTCGCGGGCGAGCAGGGTGAGCCCGTCGGCGTCGAGCACCGTGGGCAGGCCGGTGTCGAGCACCGACCGGGCGAGCGCGTGCGCCCGGTCGTCGGTGCCCATGCCGGGGCCGAGCACCCAGGCCTGCACCCGGCCCACGCCGGAGACGTCGTCGCCCGGCTCCAGGATCGTGGTCACCGCCTCCGGCCAGCGGGCGCGCACCAGCCGTACCGGCTCGGCCGGACCGGCGTACCGGACCATCCCGGCCCCGCCGCGCACCGCGCCGCCCACCGCGAGCACGGCGGCCCCGGTGAATCGGTCGCTTCCCGCGACCACGCCGACCACGCCCCGCCGGTACTTGTCGGACTCCGCGGCAGGCCGCGGCAGCCGGTCGGCGACGTCGGCCGCGGTGAGCGCGGTCACCCCGGGCTCGGGCAGGTACGGGCCGATGCCGATGTCGATCACGTGGAGGGCGCCGACGTGGCTCGCCCCCGGGTCGACGAGCAGGCCGATCTTGCACGCGCCGAAGGTGACGGTGCGGTCGGCGCGCACCGCCGCACCGGGCACGCACCCGGTGCTCGCGTCCACCCCGCTCGGCACGTCGACCGCGACGACGATGCCGGGCGCGTCGTTCGCCAGCCGGGCGAGCCCCGCGTACGGCTCGCGCAGCGCGCCCGACCCGCCGATGCCGACGAGCCCGTCCACGATCAGGTCGGCGGACGCCACGGCCCGGACGGCCTCCTCGGGCAGGGCGGCGGCGCCCCCGGATCCGCCCCCGGAGTCCGCCGGGGTGAGCGCGACGACCCGGCCACCGGCGGCGCGCAGCGCGGCGAGCCCGGCCCGGTGGGTGCGGAAGGAGGCGAGGATCGCCGTGACCCGGGCCCCGCGGCGGGCGAGCCGGGCCCCGGCGAACAGCGCGTCGCCCCCGTTGTCGCCGCCGCCCGCGAGCACGGCGACGCGGGAGCCGTACACCCGGCCCAGGGTGCGGGCGCAGACCGCGGCGAGCGCGGCGGCGGCGCGTTGCATGAGCGTGCCCTCGGGCAGGCGGGCCATGAGCACGCGTTCTGCGGCACGGATCTGCTCGGCGGTGTATGCGGTACGCACGGTACGGAAATCTAGCCCGCCGCGCCCCGGCCGGGCGGAACCTCCGTGCCGCCGCCCTCCGCGACCACGTACGCGATCGCGACGCCGCCGTCGTGGCTGAGCGAGACGTGCCAGCGGGCCACCCCGAGCTCGGCCGCGACCTCGGCGGCCCGGCCGTACAGGTGCAGCCGGGGGCGGCCGCCCGCCTCCCGGCGCACCTCGGCCTCCCGGTGGGCGAGCCCGGGCGGCGCGCCGAGCGCCTTGGCCACCGCCTCCTTGGCGGCGAACCGGGCCGCGAGCGACGGCGTGGGCAGGTCCCGCTCGACCGGGGTGAACAGCCGGTCGCGCAGCGCCGGGGTGCGTTCCAGCGCGGCGCCGAACCGCGCCACGTCCACCACGTCCACGCCGATGCCCACGATCATGTGGCCAGGGTAGACGCCCGCACCCCGGGACGGGGGGCGGCCTGCGGGCCGGGATCAACGCCCCCGGTAGGCTCACCCGATATGGCCAACGGATGGGACGGAGTTCCGTCACCGTACGTCGAACTCAGCCGCGAGCAGTGGAGCCGGCTGCGGGAGAACACCCCGCTCACGCTCACCCAGCAGGAGCTGGAGGAGCTGCGCGGCGTCGACGACCCCATCGACCTCACCGAGGTCACGGACATCTACCTGCCGCTGAGCCGCCTGCTCAACCTGCACTTCTCGGGGGTGCGGGCGCGCGGCGCCACGGTGAGCGAGTTCCTCGGTGAGCGGTCCGACCCGCCGCCGTACATCCTCGGCATCGCGGGCAGCGTCGCGGTGGGCAAGTCGACGACGGCGCGGCTGCTGCGCGCCCTGCTCGCCCGCTGGCCGGAACACCCGCGGGTGGAGCTGGTCACCACCGACAGCTTCCTCTACCCGAACAAGATCCTGCAGGAGCGCGGGCTCATGCACCGCAAGGGCTTCCCGGAGAGCTACGACCGGCGGGCCCTGGTGCGGTTCGTCGCCGCGGTGAAGGCCGGGGTGCCGGAGATCGACGTCCCGGTCTACAGCCACCTCGAGTACGACATCGTGCCCGGGGCGCGGCAGACGGTGCGGCGGCCGGACATCCTCATCGTGGAGGGGCTCAACGTGCTCCAGCCCGCGCCGCCCGCCGCGCTCGCGGTGAACGACTTCTTCGACTTCTCGATCTACGTGGACGCGCGGGTCGAGGACATCCGCGAGTGGTACCTCGCCCGGTTCCACAAGCTGCGGCGCACCGCCTTCTCCGACCCCAAGTCCTACTTCCGGTTCCTCACCGAGCTGTCGGAACAGGAGGCGACCGAGTTCGCCCGCAACGTGTGGCGGGACATCAACGAGCGCAACCTCGTGGAGAACATCGCGCCGACCCGCGCCCGCGCCCAGCTCGTGCTGCGCAAGGGGCCCGACCACTCGGTGCGGCGGGTACGGCTGCGCCGTACCTGAGCCCGCGCCGGTCAGGACCCGGCCGGCTCCTGGCCCGCGGCGGCCTCGCCGGTGTAGAACGCGATGGTGCGCTGGGACGCGGCGCGGGCCTTGTCCTTGTCGGTGCCGGAGGCGATGTCGGCCTCGCACCAGGCGTCGCCGCTCAGCCGGTAGAAGGCGCGGCCCTCCTCGGAGGTCATCCACGCCTCGGCCTCCTTCGGGTCCATGCCCTCGCCGGTGGTGAGGTAGAGGGTGAGGCCGAGCAGCGCCCCGTCCCAGCCGATGCCGACGGCGCCCGGGCCGAACTCGCCCCAGCGGTCGTCGACGTGGGCGATGTGGTCGAGCTCGAACCGGGCCCGCCCGCCGGGCTCCTCGCTGATGCGGGCCTCGATCCAGCTCACCTGCCCGCCGTACTCCCAGGTGGCGGAGAAGCCCCGGGGCGGGTCGCAGCGCTCGATCACGCCGCTCGCGTTGCCCTCGATCCGGTAGCGGCCGCCCGGGCGCAGGTCGCCGGAGACCGGGAGGAACCACCGCCGGATGCGCTCGGGGTCGGTGCAGGCCTCCCACAGGTCCTCGACGGGGGTGTCGAAGGACCGGCCGATGGTGAGGACCCGCGCCTCGCGCCCGTCCAGGACCCGGTCCCCCAGCCGGCGGTCGACGGACCCGATCTGCTCGCGGATGTCGATCATGATGTCTCCCCTCGTGGATTCGGCGGCTCGCCCGGGCCGCGCAGGCGGCGCTCGCGTTTGCCGCGGGCGATCTCGGTGGCCAGCGCGTCGAGGTGGGTGCTCCAGTACCGCCGGAACCGGTCGAGCCAGGTGTCGATCTCCTGCAGCGGCGCGGAGTTCACCGCGTACCACCGCCGGGTGCCCTCCGGCCGCACGGTGACGAACCCGGACTCGCGCAGCACCTTCAGGTGCTGGGAGACGGCCGGCTGGGAGATCCCGAACTCCGCCTGGATCACCCGGCAGACGTCCCCCGAGGAGGCCTCGCCGTCGGCGAGGACCTCCAGGATCCTGCGGCGCACCGGGTCGCCGAGAACATCGAACGCGTGCACGAAGAGAAGGTACGGCAGCGGCTTATATAAGTGCAAGGCTATATAAGTAGGAATTTACATTCGAAGGTACGGCACGGCCGGCGCGCGGGCGGGAGCCGGGACGTCCGGACGGCGGCGGGCACCGGTGCCCACTACCCCGTCCCGGCGGGGCGAACCGGGTCGCGGGCCGGGCCGCGCCGGCCGTACCGCGGGAAGGCCGCCGGAGAACGCGAAACGGGCCGGCCGCACGGCTTTCACCGTGGGCCGGCCCGTGGTCACGTCGTTGGCGGCTTACGCGCAGGCGGTCCGCACCACCTCGGCGAGGTCGGCGGCGACGCGCTCGGCCTGCTCCTGGGACTCGGCCTCGACCATCACCCGGACCATCGGCTCGGTGCCGCTGGGCCGGATGAGCACGCGGCCGGAGTCGCCCAGCTCGGCCTCTGCCGCGGCGATCGCGGCGGCGAGCTTCTCCGAGGTCCCCACCTTCGACTTGTCGACATCCCGGACGTTGATCAGCACCTGGGGCAGGCGGGTCATCACCGAGGCGAGCTCGGCGAGGCTCCGCCCGGTCTCGCTCACCCGGGCGAGCAGGTGCAGCGAGGTGAGCACGCCGTCCCCGGTGGTGGCGTGGTCGAGCATCACCACGTGGCCCGACTGCTCGCCGCCCAGGTTGTGGCCGCCCGACCGCATCGCCTCGAGCACGTACCGGTCGCCCACCGCGGTCTCCACCAGGTTGAGCCCGTGCCGCCGCAGCGCGAGCCGGAAGCCGAGGTTGGACATGACGGTCGCGACCACGGTGTCGTTCGCCAGCCGCCCGCGCTCGTGCATGGCGAGCGCGAGGATCGTCATGATCTGGTCGCCGTCCACGGTCTCGCCGTCCGCGGTGACCGCGAGGCAGCGGTCCGCGTCGCCGTCGTAGGCGACGCCGAGGTCCGCGCCCTTCTCGCGCACGGCGGCCCGCAGCGCGTCGAGGTGGGTCGAGCCGACGCCGTCGTTGATGTTGTGCCCGTCGGGGGTGGCCCCGATCGTCTCCACCGAGGCCCCGGCGCGCACCAGCGCCTCGGGGGCGACCAGGTGCGCGGCGCCGTTGGCGCAGTCCACCACCACGCGCAGCCCGTTGATCGGGCCCGGCATGCTCGCCAGCAGGTGGGAGACGTACCGCTCGGCCTCGCCGTACGCGTCGGAGACCCGGCCGACCCCCCGGCCGGTGGGGCGCTGCCACCGCTCGCCCAGCCGCCGCTCGATCTCGGTCTCCACCGCGTCGGGCAGCTTGTGCCCGCCGCGGGCGAAGAACTTGATCCCGTTGTCCGGGGCCGGGTTGTGCGAGGCCGACAGCATGACGCCGAGGTCGGCGTCGAGCGCGGCGGTGAGGTACGCGACCGCCGGCGTGGGCAGCACGCCGAGGCGCAGCACATCGACGCCGGACGACGCGAGGCCCGCGACCACCGCGGCCTCCAGGAACTCCCCGGAGGCGCGGGGGTCGCGGCCGACGACGGCAAGGGGGCGGTCCCGCCGCCCCGCGGATGCCCGGAAGGCACCGGCGTCGCCGAGCACATGGGCCGCCGCGACCGACAGCTCCATGGCGAGCTCGGCCGTGAGGTCGCGCCCGGCGACCCCACGTACCCCGTCGGTGCCGAACAGCCGACGCGTCAACGCTTGCTGTACTGAGGAGCCTTGCGGGCCTTCTTGAGGCCGTACTTCTTCCGCTCCTTCACCCGGGCGTCACGGGTGAGGAAGCCGGCCTTCTTCAGCGGCGGGCGGTTCACCTCGACGTCGAGGGCCGCCAGCGCGCGGGCGAGGCCCATGCGGAGCGCGCCGGCCTGGCCGGTCACGCCGCCGCCGGTGATCCGGGCGATGACGTCGAACTGCCCCTCCGCGCCGAGCGTCACCAGCGGCTCGTTCACCATCTGCTGGTGGACCTTGTTCGGGAAGTACGAGTCCAGCGAGCGGCCGTTGATGGTCCACTTGCCGGTGCCCGGCACGATGCGGACACGGGCGACCGCCTCCTTGCGACGGCCCGTGCCGTAGGAGTTGCCCGTCGCGATCGGGCGCTGCGAGGCGTCGGCGCTGACGGGGGTCTCGGTGGTGTACTCCGACGGGTAGTCCTCGGAGTAGTCCGTGTCCAAATCGCCCGCGATGGGCGTCTCGACACCAGTGGGCTCGGCCACGGGTTCTCCTCTAACTTTCGGGTTACTGGGCGATCTGGGCGATCTCGAACGACACCGGCTTCTGGGCCTGGTGCGGGTGGTCGGGGCCGGCGTAGACCTTGAGCTTCTTCGCCATCCTCCGGCCCAGCGAGTTCTTCGGGAGCATGCCCTTGACGGCCTTCTCGACGACCCGCTCGGGGTGCTTGGCCATCAGCTCGCGGTACGACACGGAGCGCAAGCCGCCCGGGTAACCCGAGTGGCGGTAGGCCTTCTTCTGCTCCAGCTTCTTGCCCGTCAGCACGACCTTGTCGGCGTTGACGACGATGACGAAGTCGCCGGTGTCGACGTGCGGCGCGTAGATGGGCTTGTGCTTCCCGCGAAGCAGCGTCGCGATCTGACTGGCCAGCCGCCCGAGCACGACACCCGTCGCGTCGATGACATACCACTGACGCTCGACGTCGGCGGCCTTCGGTGAGAACGTGCGCACGGTAAGCCTTCTGTCCGGGATGAGAGAGTTACTGTCTGGATTCGGTAGGTCTTGGCGGGCGCACGCCGCCCAGGACCTCCGTCTCCACAGCTCGGGAGAAGACGCCGGATGCGCCGTGCACCGGTCAGTGCCAGACCGATCCACACATGACAACAGAGCAGCCTACCCGCCGTCGCGGAGAGGGTCAAAACGCGACGCGGGCCGACCGCATGCGGACATGGGCGACGGCGCAAGGACCGCCACCACGTCTACGAGACTAATCTTTCGCCACTTTCCCTTCTTCCGCAAGAGGGAGATCCCTATATTTGATTGCGGCATGTGGCAGCGCTTTCACGCCCGGCGTCCCCAGCGGTTCGTCCGCCGCCGGACCAACCTGGGTCTGTTCGCCTGCCTGGTGTCGGTCCTGCTCATCGGCGTGGTGATCGGGCGCGCGACGTACCGTGCCGAGACCGCCGAGCCCGACGAGATCCGCCTCGACAGCGCGCTGCCGACCCGCACCGGGGACCTCCGCGCCGCCTCCGAGCCCGGCGCCTCCCCGGCGACCCCCACCCCGAGCGCCGGCGGGCCCGGCGCCCGCGACGAGCGCTCCGAGCTGGTGCCCGTCGAGCGCACGCCCACGGCCGGCGGCTCCCGCCGCAGGACCGCGTCCCCGTCGCCCAGCGCCACTCCGAGCCGGGGGCCGTCGAACACGATCGAGGGCTCCTCGGGCGGCGGCCTGGCGAGCCTGCTCATCCCGGGCGGGGGCGACGGCGGCACCGGCCGCCTGGCGAGCCTCGCCTCGATCGAGAACGCGGTGGTCCGGCTGGTGAACCGGGAGCGCCGCCGGGTGGGCTGCCGCCCGCTGCGCGTCGACCCGCGGCTGGTCCGCGCGGCGCGCCGTCACTCGGCGGAGATGGCCGCCACCAACCGCCTGTCCCACTCCTCGCGCAACGGCGCCACCCCGTGGCGGCGCATGGAGCAGGCGGGCTACCACCACGGCGCCGCGGAGAACATCGCCCGCGGCTACCTCACCGCGGAGGAGGCGGTGCGCGGCTGGATGGCGCACCCCGACCACCGCGCCAACATCCTCAACTGCCGCATCGTCGCCACCGGGGTCGGCGTCAAGCCCGGTCCGGGCGGGCCCTGGTGGACCCAAGACTTCGGGTATTCCTGACCATTTCCCCCTCTCACGAGGCTAGTCTCGGGAGCCATGGGTTACCCCGGGGATGAGTCGCGCCGCCCGCCGTACCACTCGCCCGAGACGACTCCGGCATCGCCGGCCAATCCCGGCACCGGCCCGTTTCCGGGTCCCGCCGCGGACGCGCACGGGACGGGCCCGGCCTGGCCGTACGCCGGGGACGCCGGTTCGCCCGGGGCGTCCTGGGGCGGCACCGGCACCTCGTGGGGGCCCGCCCCCGCGGGTTCGCCCGGATCGCCGGATCCGTACGCCTCGGCCACGCCGTACGGCACCGCCGACACGGGCGATCCGTACGGCACGCCCGGCTCGACCGGCCCGTTCCCGGCGCCCGGCACGACCGGGCCGCTGAGCGCCCCCACGCCCGCCGACGGGCCGTCCGACCTGTTCCGCCCGGCGCGGCCGGCGCGCGCGGGCCGCGCGTACGGCATGCCGGACCCGTTCGCCGCCCAGGCGCCGCATGCCGCGGACCCCGCCCGGCCGTACGGCGCGGCGGACCCGTGGAGCGCTCCGGCCGGTGGCGGCGCACCGTCGTCGTTCCCGTCGTCCTTCGGCACGCCGCCCTCGTTCGGCGTGGGCCCCGTGCCCGAGCGGCCGGCGTTCGCGGGGCCCGGCGAGGCGGACCGGACCGGACCGGCCGACCGGTCGCCGGATCCCGTGGTGGTGCCGCCGCGCCGGCGGCGGTCCTGGGTCCGTCCGGTGGCCTACTCGGTCACCGCGGTGGTGCTGCTCGGCGCGGCCGCAGGCGGCCTGTACGCGGTCGCGCAGCGGAACGCCGCGGCCACCTCAGCCGCGGACGACCCCTCGCCCGCCGCCTCGGCGCACGTCGGCCTGGTCCGGCCGCAGGGCAGGTACGGCTTCGCCGCCTCCCGCAAGACCGACCCGACCCCGCTCACCGCGCGGGAGCTCTTCCCCAAGGTCAAGGTCACCAGCGGCGGCCGCACCTACCTCATGCGGGCGCGGCGGACCGACAAGAAGTGCAAGGACGCGGTGGTCGGCGAGAAGATCCAGAAGGCCGTGACCGCGGCGAAGTGCACGCAGCTCATCCGCGCCAGCTTCCAGGACTCCACCGGCAAGATCATCGGCACGATCGGCGTGGCGAACCTCTCCACCTCCGCCGGGGCGAAGCGGGTGGCCACCGCCGGGGCGGCGAAGGAGCGCAAGGACTACGTCAAGCCGCTGCAGGGCAAGTCGGGCGCGACCAAGTCGCTCGGCACCGGCGAGGCGCTCGCGGGCGCGTGGACCCACGGGCACTACGCGGTGCTGCTGTGGTTCCAGTTCAAGGACGGGCACAAGCCGTCGGCCGCGGAGACCAAGCGCCTCAACCGGGCGGCGAGCGAGATCGCCGACAAGACCGTCTTCCCCGCGCTCGACACCCGCGCCCTCACCGGCGCGCCGGGCTGATCCGGGCCGCCCGCCCGGCCGGGCGCCGTGCCGTACCCGGCGGCTCCGGCGAGCCCGCACCACATCGGGCAAAACGGTCGTTAAGCACTTTTTCTGGACGTAGATCGCGCCGATACCCGTCCGGAAACGTTCTTCGGGGCGTGGCGATCTCGTAGTGTCGCTACGCTTCCCGGTATGCGTGGCCAGGATCCGGGGTCCGAGCACGAGCGCGTGAGCGAGACACCGGCGTCCCCGACGCCGCCGAAGAGCTTCGGCCGGCCATGGGACGCCGGTCAGGCGGACACCCCGCCGTGGGGCATGTCCGACCCCGCGCCCCAGTCGTGGCAGCCGCCGCCCGCGTTCACCGCGGCGGCCGCCGGGATGCCGGTCTGGCGCGGCCCGTCCGGTCCGGCTCCGGCGTGGCCCGCCGCGACCGGTGAGCCCATCGGCGAGCCCTGGCCCGGCAACTCGCCCGCCACCCCCGGCACCGTCGTGCCCGGCCCGGCGACCACCGCGGCCGCCCAGGAGGCGGCGTCCCGGGAGAACGGCGCCGCGCCCGGCACGCCGTACCCCGGCCCCGGCGCCCCGGCCGGCGGGCCGACTCCCCCGAACGGCATCGCGGGCGAGCCACGGTTCTTCCTTCCCGACCCGGCCACGGGCCTTCCCCCGTTCCCGGGCGGAGCGGCCGCACCCGCGCAGGGCACGCCCCCGGCCCAGCAGAGCCCGGCCTGGCCACCGGGCCAATACCCGGGCGCGCCCGCCGGGCAGGACGGCGCCTACCCGCAGCCGCCCGGCGCGCCGCCCGGGCCCACGCCGTACGCCGGGGCGGCCACCGGCTACGCGGTCCCCACCCCGGCCCCCGGCGCGTTACCCGGCCCGATGCCGTACGCGGTCGCGCCCGGCGGCGGGCACCCCGGTTACCCGCAGCCGCCCGGCGCGCTGCCCGGGCCGATGCCGTACGCCGCCCCCACCGCCCAGGACGCCCAGCCGCCGGCGCCCGCCGCCCCGGGTGAGCCCGCGGCCGACCCCGCCCCCTACGCCGACCCGACGGGTGCGGAGAACCCCGCGGCGCAGGGCACCGGCGGCGCCCCGGCCGCCGACTGGGCCCCGAGCGCGACGGCCGCGAACCCCGCCGATCCCGCCTGGACGCCCGGCCCGGCCTGGGCGGCCGCCGCCGAGGGCAACGCCGGCGAGGCGGGGGACGGCGCCTCCGCCGACGGCGCGGCGTCCGCGGCCGGTACGGCCGACGCCGCCGCGGCGCCCGCCGAGGGCACGACCCGCACCGTGGCGCTGCGCCGAGCCGTGGACATCCCGGTGTGGCCGCCGGGCGGCGCGCCCGCGGACGGCGGCGCCACGCCCCCCGCCGGGGACGCGCCCGGCGCCGAGGCCGCCCCGGAGGCGCAACCGGCGACGGGCGAGGCGGCCGCGCCCGAGCAGGGGGACCCCGCCGCCGCGCAGGCTCCGGCCGCCGCGCCCGAGGTGCCGTGGCGGCCGTCGCTCACCTCCGCCGAGGAGAACCCGGCGGCGCAGGCGCAGCCGCAGGCCGCCTCCGCCGATCCCGCCGCGGTCGCGGCCCCGCCGACCACCCCGGCGCGTCCCGCCGCGGCCGACGTGCCCCAGCCCGTCCCGCCGCCCGCGACGCCGCAGCGGCCCACCGTCGCCAACCCGATCCTCGCGTCCCCGACGCAGCCCGGCCCCGGGTTCGCGCCGCCGGCCGGCACGCCCGGGCCCGCCACCGTGGCGGGGCCGTTCGTCGGCTTCGGCCGTCCCCTCCCGTCCGGCACCGGCGGTGGGTCCTCCGCCTTCACCCCGTTCCAGGGCGGCTTCCGGCAGCCGTCGGCCGACCCGGCCCCGGCCACCCCGGCCACGCGGGGCCCCATGGGCAAGAAGCTCCTGGTCGGCGCGATGATCGTGGCCGCGATCGGCACCATCGGCGTCGGCGCCTACCTCGCCTACCAGGGCCTCGGCGACTCGTCCCAGGCGGCCGCCCACGGCAAGGTGCCGTCGGTGGTCACCCCGCCGCAGGACCAGACCCCGGCCCAGGCGATCGACTCGGAGCGGACCGACCCCAAGGAGATGACGCCCGGCGAGGCGTTCCCGGCCAAGAAGGTGTCGATCGCCGGGCACACGTTCCGGCGCGTCCAGGTCGACACCACCGCCAGGTGCGAGCGGGGCGCGTCCGGGAGGTTCGCCGAGGCGCTGCGCGACAACAAGTGCGCCAAGCTGTTGCGCGCCACGTACGTCGACGCCAAGCGCAGGTACGCCGTGACCACCGGCATCGCGGTGATGCCCGACAAGGCGGCCGCGGTCAAGGTGGACGGCGCGAAGGACCTCGCCAACAACGTGTGGTTCCGCGGCCTCGCCGGCCCGTCGGGCAGCGGCGGCGAGCGGGTGGACATCTCCGGCGGTTACGCGGCCGGGCTCGTCTGGGGGCGGTACATCGTGTTCAGCTACGCCACCTACTCCGACGGCCACACGCCCAAGGAGAACGAGAAGGACCTCGGGCCGATCAGCGACGCCTTCCGGCAGCACACCGCGAAGGTGATCGAGAAGCGCGCGAACGGCGGCTGACCGGCCGCGCCGGGGCCGCCGCGCGCCGGCGGCGCCTCCTCCGGCGTCAGGGGACGGGGAGCGTGCGCACCCGGCGGGTCTGCGCGGCGCGCCGGGCGAGCTCGCCGTCCGGCGGGTAGCCGACCTCCTCCAGGCACAGCCCGTGCGCGGGCGCGACGTGCACCCCCGAATCCCGCACCCGGGCCGCGAGCACCTGCGCCGGCCACTCCACCGGCCTGCGGCCGTCGCCCACCGCGAGCAGCGCGCCGACCAGCGCGCGCACCATCGAGTGGCAGAAGGCGTCCGCGACCACGGTCGCGGTGACGAGGCCGCCGCGCCACGCCGCGCCGGGCGGCGGTGCCTCGCGGTCCCACTCCAGGCGGCGCAGCTCGCGGATCGTGGTGGCGCCCTCCCGCTTCCGGCAGAACGCGGCGAAGTCGTGCTCGCCCAGCAGGCGGGCGGAGGCGGCGTTCATCCGCTCGACGTCGAGCGGTCGGTTGTACCACAGCACCTGCCGCCGCAGCAGCGGGTCGACGCCGGTCGGGTCGTCGCAGACGCGGTAGCAGTACCGGCGGAACGCGGCCGAGAAACGCGCGTCGAAGCCCTCAGGCGCGACGCTGACCCGATGAACGCGCACGTCCGGGGGAAGCACCCCGGCAAGCCGCCTGGCGAGCCTGGAAAGCCGTTCAGCGGCCTCCCCGGGATCCGGCGCGCCGTTCCCCTCCGGCACCGGCCCGCCCAGCGCCGCGACCGGCACGTCGACGTGCGCCACCTGGCCGCGGGCGTGCACCCCGGCGTCGGTACGGCCCGCCACGGTGAGCGCGGGCGCCGGGTCCAGCCGCAGCACCCGGCCGAGGGCCGACTCGATCTCCCCCTGCACGGTACGGCGGTCCGGCTGCCGGGCCCAGCCGGAGAAGTCCGTGCCGTCGTAGGCGATGTCGAGGCGCAGCCGCACGACGGGACCGGCGCCGGGCCCGGTGGCCACCGTCCCGTCCGCCGCCGCGCGCGCCGCCGTCTCCGGTGCCGTTTCCGACTCCCTCATTGCACCCATGCCTACCACCGCATCATCACCGCTCGGGCCCGGCGTGCCCCGCGACACGCCGACGCCCGCACGGAAACGGAACGGGTCCAGTGCCCCGGGTACGGCGCACTGGACCCGTCGACGTCGTCGTGCCCGCCCGGACGCCGCCCCACCGGGGCGGCGGTACGGCGGGCAAGGGCGCGTCCCGCCCGCGGCGACGCGGGACGGACGCGCGCACCCGGCCGGACGTCAGGCGTTGTCCTGCTTGGACTCCTCCGCCTTCGCCTCCTCGGCCGGCTTCTCCGCCGGCTCCTCGGCGGCCTTCTCCTCGGCCTTGGCCTCGGCGGGCCGCTCGGCCTTCTCCTCGCTCGCGGCCTCGGCGGTCGCGGCGGTCTCCTCGGCCTTCGGCTCCTCCGCCTTGGCCTCGGCGGCCGGCTCGGTACGGGTGACCGTGACCTTGTTGAGCGGCTCGGTGACCAGCTCGATCACGGCCATGGGCGCGTTGTCGCCCCGGCGCGGGCCGATCTTGGTGATCCGGGTGTAGCCGCCCGGGCGCTCGGCGTACGTCGGCGCGATCTCGGTGAAGAGGTGGTGGACGACGCTCTTGTCCCGGATGAACCGCAGCACCTGGCGCCGGTTGTGCAGATCACCCTTCTTCGCCTTGGTGATCAGCCGCTCGGCGAACGGACGCAGCCGCTTGGCCTTCGCCTCGGTGGTGCGGATGCGGCCGTGCTGGAAGAGCTGCGTGGCGAGGTTCGCCAGGATCAGCCGCTCGTGGGCGGGGCTGCCGCCGAGACGCCTACCCTTGGTGGGCTTGGGCATTTCCTTCTCTCCTTCTCATCACCCGCCCCGGCCGTATCAGGTACCGGGGTCGGGCCGGGGGCCCCGCGGGCGCGCGTGACCCCCGTCTTCTTCAGCGGATCCCGGACCGCGGCGGTCGCCGCGGCCCGGGGGGCCGGATCGGCCCGTGGTTGCCGTCGCTCAGACCCGCGCAGTACCGCCGGTGGTCACCGGTGGTCAGTACTGCTCCGTCTCGACGTACCGGTTGTCGTCCTCCTCGTGACGGCTGCTGCTCGACGAGGAGGTACGGAAGTCACCTCCGGCTACCGTGGCCGGGTCGAACCCGGGAGGGGAGTCCTTGAGCGAGAGGCCCATCTCGGCGAGCTTCTGCTTGACCTCCTCGATCGACTTCGCGCCGAAGTTGCGGATGTCGAGCAGGTCCTGCTCGCTGCGGCCGACGAGCTCGCCGACGGTGTGGATGCCCTCGCGCTTGAGGCAGTTGTACGACCGGACGGTGAGGTTGAGCTCCTCGATCGGCAGCGCCAGGTCGGCGGCCATCGCCGCGTCCTGCGGGGACGGGCCGATGTCGATGCCCTCGGCCTCGACGTTGAGCTCCCGGGCGAGGCCGAACAGCTCGACGAGGGTCTTGCCGGCGGAGGCCACGGCGTCGCGCGGCTTCATGCACGGCTTGGTCTCGACGTCGAGGATGAGGCGGTCGAAGTCGGTGCGCTGCTCGACTCGGGTCGCCTCGACCTTGTAGGTGACCTTGAGCACCGGCGAGTAGATCGAGTCGATCGGAATCCGCCCGATCTCCTGGCCCTGCTGCTTGTTCTGTGCGGCGGAGACGTAGCCGCGACCGCGCTCGACCGTCAGCTCCATCTCCAGCTTCGCCTTGCCGTTCAGGGTGGCGATGTGCAGCTCGGGATTGTGCACCTCGACCCCGGCGGGCGGCGCGATGTCGGCGGCGGTCACCTCACCCGGGCCCTGCTTGCGCAGGTACATGACCACGGGCTCGTCGTGCTCGGAGGAGACCACCAGCTCCTTGAGGTTGAGGATGATGTCGGTGACATCCTCCTTCACCCCCGGCACCGTCGAGAACTCGTGCAGCACGCCCTCGATGCGGATGCTCGTGACCGCCGCCCCCGGGATCGAGGACAGCAGCGTGCGGCGCAGCGAGTTACCGATGGTGTAGCCGAAGCCGGGCTCCAGCGGCTCGAGGATGAACCGCGACCGGTACTCGTCGATGGGCTCTTCGAGTAGGGATGGGCGCTGAGCGATCAGCATTGGTTTCTCCCCTGTGTTCCGCGACGCCCGCTATATGACGCCGCTGGCGAAAACGCGTTCGCCGTACGGCCGGGCCCACTGACCGAGCCGGGCCGTACGGCGGGCATGAGCCGCTACTACTTGGAGTAGAGCTCGACGATCAGCTGCTCCTGGACCTGCGTGTCGATCTGCTGCCGCGTCGGGAGCTGGTGCACGAGGATGCGCATCTTCTCCGGGATGACGCCCAGCCACGCCGGCACGGTCCGCTCCCCCGCCCGGGCGCGCGCGACCTCGTAGATCATGAGGTTCCGCTTGTTCTCCTTGACCTCGATGATGTCGTGCGGGCGGACGCGGAAGGACGGGATGTTGACCTTCTTGCCGTTGACCAGGATGTGGCCGTGGCGCACCTGCTGCCGGGCGGCGTCCCGGGACTCGGCGAACCCGGCGCGGTAGATCACGTTGTCGAGCCGGCTCTCCAGGATCTGGAGGAGGTTCTCGCCGGTCTTACCCGACTTCCGGCTCGCCTCCTCGTAGTAGTTGTGGAACTGCCGCTCGAGCACGCCGTAGATCCGGCGGGCCTTCTGCTTCTCCCGGAGCTGGAGCTGGTACTCCGTCTCCTTCGGCCGGCCGCGGCCGTGCTCACCCGGCGGGTACGGGCGGATCTCGATCGGGCACTTGGCGGACTCGCACTTGGAGCCCTTGAGGAAGAGCTTGGTCTTCTCGCGGCGGCAGAGCTTGCAGTCCGCTCCGGTGTAACGGGCCATCGTTGTCTATCTCCTGCTGCTCAGACGCGGCGACGCTTCGGCGGACGGCAGCCGTTGTGCGGCACGGGGGTGACGTCCTGGATGGAGCCCACCTCCAGGCCGGTGGCCTGCAGCGACCGGATCGCGGTCTCGCGCCCGGAGCCGGGGCCCTTGACGAAGACGTCGACCTTGCGCATGCCGTGCTCCATGGCACGGCGGGCGGCGTTCTCGGCGGCCATCTGCGCCGCGAACGGGGTGGACTTGCGGGAGCCCTTGAACCCGACGTGGCCGGCGCTGGCCCAGGAGATCACATTCCCCTGCGGGTCGGTGATCGAGACGATCGTGTTGTTGAACGTGCTCTTGATGTGGGCGTGCCCGTGAGCGACGTTCTTCTTCTCCTTGCGGCGCACCTTCTTCTGGGCGCCGCTCTGGCGACTCTTGGGAGGCATCTGGCCTGACTCCTGAGGTGGTCGGTCCTGCTGCGGGGACTACTTCTTACCGGGCTTCTTCTTGCCGGCCACGGTCTTCTTCTTGCCCTTGCGGGTACGGGCGTTGGTCTGCGTGCGCTGACCACGCACCGGAAGACCCTTGCGGTGCCGGATGCCCTGGTAGCACTGGATCTCGATCTTGCGCCGGATGTCGGCCTGGACCTCGCGGCGCAGGTCACCCTCGACCTTGAAGTTCGCCTCGATGTAGTCACGCAGCGGCACCAGCTCCGCGTCGGTGAGCTGGTGGACCCGCAGGTCGCCACTGATCCCGGTGGCCTGCAGAATCTCCTTCGCGCGGCTGCGGCCGATTCCGTAGATGTAGGTGAGAGCGATCTCCAACCGCTTGTCGCGGGGGAGGTCGACGCCAACCAGGCGAGCCATGGTCGGGCATTCTCCTTCGTTCTGGCGGAGGTCCTACGCGGCACGACCCCTCCCCATGCCCGGGGTGAGGGCCCCGGCCTCCGACCGGGGGTCTCCCGCGTGGTACGGCTTGCGCCCGCCCTCGGCGGCCGTCACCGGCCGTCCGCGGACCACGCCATGCCGCCTGCGCGGGTGTGACGCGCGATTACGTGGTGCGTAACTATCCAAAGGCGCCCGCACGGGGCGCCGTGGACCGACCCGCCTGGGGCCGGACGATGCGCGACTAACCCTGACGCTGCTTGTGGCGCAGGTTCTCGCAGATCACCATCACGCGACCGTGCCGGCGGATGATGCGGCACTTGTCGCAGATCCTCTTGACGCTCGGTTTGACCTTCATGTCCCTAAATCCGGGGCCTCACTTGTATCGGTAGACGATCCGCCCGCGACTCAGGTCGTAAGGGCTCAGTTCGACGACAACCCGGTCGTCAGGCAGGATCCGGATGTAGTGCATCCGCATCCTGCCGCTGATGTGGGCCAGGACCTTGTGCCCGTTGTCGAGCTGCACCCGGAACATGGCGTTCGGGAGCGTCTCGACCACAGTGCCCTCGATCTCGATGGCGCCGTCCTTCTTGGGCATGTCCCTCGCGTTTCACTGATCGGTCGTCTGAGTGGTATCGCCTCACTACGCAGCCGCGACCACCGACGCGTTCGTGAGAGGGACGGCCTGATCGGACCGCCTACGCGCAATGGTCATAGTGAGCCGACAAAGAAGTCTACGGCACCCGACGACGAAAAGCGAAACGGAGGCCGGGTACGAGGACACAACCCGGTAACACCGTACCTCAGCGCGGGCCTTCCGGACAGGTCGATCCGGCAAGTTCCCCGTCCCCCGGGCGCCATCGGCGCCCGTCCCGCGGGCCCGTTCCGGCCAACCCGGACACCCGGCGGGGCCGATCCGGTCCTGGGCCGCCCGCGCCGCTCCCGCCGTACGGCGTGTCGCCCGCCGGGGGCGACGGCGGGGATCACGGCCGCGCGGCCGCCACCCCGATCCGTCCCCGTCCGCCCGGGTCCGTCCGCGGGGTCAGCCCTTGTCCTTCCCGCCGCCGGACATCCGGTAGAAGACCGTCGTGACGAGCAGCACCGCGCCCCACGGGCCCATCACCCACAGCGGCCACGGATAAATGAACTCGAACGACGTCACGCTGACGAGGAGCCAGATCACCCAGTTGATCGAGCTCGCCATCGCCCAGGCCGCCCAGGCGCCCTTCAGGCCCTTGTCCATCGCCTTGGCCGGGCGCCGCTCCGCCTGCGGCTGCTGCCGGGCGGGCAGGTTGTTCAGGTCGATGTCGGGCAGATCGGCGGTGAGTCTCGCCAGCTCCCCGTAGGTCTTACTCGAGTAGACCGCCTCCAGCCGCTCGTTGAACTCATCGAGCGTGAGCCGGCCCTGGGCCATGTGTTCGCGCAGCGTGTCCGCGACCCGGTCTCGGTCGCGGTCAGAGGCCCGCATCTCCGGGGACGTCATCGCCACCACTTTCCGCCGTCGCCAGCAGTCCCGCCAGACGCGCCTTCCCCCCGTCGAGCGCGGTCAGCACCCACGGCCCATTATCGGTCACCGCGACGCTGTGTTCGAAGTGCGCGGACGGCTTGCCGTCGAGGGTCACGACGGTCCACTCGTCGGCGAGCACCCGGGTCCGGTCCGTGCCGAGGTTCACCATCGGCTCGATCGCGAAGCACATGCCGGGCTCGAACCGCGGCCCGCGGCCCGGGCGTCCGTGGTTCGCCACCCAGGGCTCCATGTGCATCTCGGTGCCGATGCCGTGCCCGCCGTACTCCCGCGGGATGCCGTAGCGGCCCTGGGAGCGCACGTAACGCTCGATCTCGTAGCCGATGTCCGACAGGTGCCGGCCGACGGTGAGCGCGGCGATGCCGCGCCACATCGCCTCCTCGGTCACCCGCATCAGCTCGGTGAGCTCGGGCGCCACCTCACCCACCGGCACGGTGATCGCGGCGTCGCCGTGCCAGCCGTCGAGGATCGCACCGCAGTCGATGGAGATGATGTCGCCCTCGCGGAGCGGCCGCCGGTCGGTGGGGATCCCGTGGACGACCTCGTGGTTCACCGAGGCGCAGATCGTGGCGGGATATCCCTGGTATCCCTTGAACGAGGGAATCGCGCCCTCGTCGCGGATCGCCTTCTCCGCGATCCGGTCGAGGTCCGCGGGGGTGATCCCCGGCTCCACGCTGCGCCTCAGCAGTTCGAGCGTCCGGCCCACCACCAGTCCGGCGGCCCGCATCTTCTCGAGCTGCTCAGGCGTTTTGATCTGAATACCGTGTCTGTTTCGTTTGAACACGCGTGCACCCCCTGGAGGAGACTAACGGCGAACAGGAAACCCCAATTCCTCCGATTCTCCCCCAGAGTGTGCACAACCGCGTGTCGCCACCTCAGCCGACGAAGCGCCGCAACACGGCCATTGCCCGCTGGGTGACCTCGTCAACCGGGCCCGTCGCGTCCACACTCACGAGGATCTGCTCGCCGGTGTAGAAGGAGATCAGCGGAGCGGTCTGCTCCTGGTAGACCTCCAGGCGACGGCGGATCGTCTCCTCCCGGTCGTCGTCGCGCTGGAACAGTTCGCCCCCGCACGCGTCGCAGCGGCCCTCGGTCGAGGGCGGGTCGAAGACGAGGTGCCACACCTTGCCGCAGGACCGGCAGGTGCGCCTGCCGGAGAGCCGGCGGATGACCTCCTCGTCGTCGACCTTCAGCTCGAGCACGGCGTCGAGCGCCACGCCCCAGTCCGCGAGCATCTTTTTGAGAACCTCGGCCTGGGGGACGTTCCGGGGGAAACCGTCGAGGAGGAAACCTGCTTGGGCGTCATCCTCGGAAAGCCGGTCCCGGACCATGGCGATGGTGACCTCGTCGGGGACGAGGTCCCCTCGGTCCATGTATTCCTTGGCCAGCTTGCCGAGGGGCGTGCCACCGGAAACGTTGGCACGGAAGATGTCACCTGTCGAGATTTTCGGGATCGACAGGTGAGACGCGATGAACTGGGCCTGCGTCCCCTTACCCGCTCCGGGGGGCCCGACCAGGACGACGCGCACTACTTCAGGAAACCCTCGTAGTTACGCTGCTGCAGCTGGCTCTCGATTTGCTTCACGGTGTCCAGTCCCACGCCAACCATGATCAGAATACTCGTGCCTCCGAACGGGAAGTTGACCAGCGTCGACTGGTCGCCGCCCCCGAGCAACGCGAACGCGATGATCGGGATCAGCGACAGCACCCCCAGGTAGAGCGAGCCGGGCGCCGTGAGGCGCGACAGCACGAACTGGAGGTACTCGGCAGTCGGCCGTCCCGGGCGGATGCCTGGGATGAACCCACCGTACTTCTTCATGTTGTCGGCCACTTCAACGGGGTTGAAGGTAATGCCGACGTAGAAGTACGCGAAGAACACGATCAGCAGGAAGTAGGTGACGATGTAGGCCGGCTCGCCGCCCCGCGCGAAGTTCTGCGCCAGCCACTCGATGATCGGGTGGGGGTCCGGCCGGTTGCCGAACAGCGTCACGAACAGCTGCGGCAGGTACAGCAGCGACGAGGCGAAGATGACCGGGATGATGCCGGCCTGGTTCACCTTCAGCGGGATGTAGGTGGACGTCCCGCCGTACATCCGCCGGCCGACCATGCGCTTGGCGTACTGCACCGGGATGCGCCGCTGGGCCTGCTCGACGAAGACGACCGCGGCGATGAGCACGACGCCGATCGCCATGACGATCCAGAAGGCCACCGGCTGGGTCCGGTAGATGCCGAGCAGGTACGACGGGAACACGGCGATGACCTGCGTGAAGATCAGGATCGACATGCCGTTCCCGACGCCCCGGTCGGTGATGAGCTCGCCGAGCCACATGATCACGCTGGTGCCGGCGGTCATCGTGATCATCATCGTGACGATGGTGAGCAGATCCTGGTTGACGAGGATCGGAAGATTACAATTCGGGAACAGTTGCCCGCTACGCGCAAGAGCCACGAAGGCGGTCGACTGGAGGACCGCCAGGCCGATCGTCAGGTACCGCGTGTACTGGGTGATCTTCTGCTGGCCGGCCTGGCCCTCCTTCTTCAGGGCCTCCAGCCGCGGGATCACCACGGTGAGCAACTGCAGGATGATGCTCGCGGTGATGTACGGCATGATGCCGAGCGCGAAGATCGCGAGCTTCAACAGGGCGCCGCCGCTGAAGAGCTGCACCATCCCGTAGATGCTGCCGGCGTCGCCGGCCTGCGCGTCCGCCAGACACTTGGTGACGTTTTCGGTGTGCACACCCGGGCTCGGCACCACCGATCCCAGCCGGAACAGCGCGATGATCCCGAGCGTGAACAGCAGCTTCTTGCGCAGGTCGGGCGTTTTGAACGCCCGGGCTATCGCGGAAATCACGGTCCCTCCTGCGCGCCTGTGCGGCGGTATCGGTCAGCGATGGGGCGAGCGCCCATCGATATGTCTTCGGTCGGCGAACGGCGCCGTGCCGGCGCCTGCCGTCCAGCGAACTCTAACGCACCACGAGCGCGGGAGCTCACAACGAGCTCCCGCGCCACGTAGCAGCGTGCGGCCACCCGGGATCGACCTAACGTTCGGTCACCGAGCCGCCGGCGGCGACGATCTTCTCCTTCGCGCTGGCGGAGAAGGCGTCCGCGGTGACGTTGTACGCCGCGGAGACCTCGCCGGTGCCGAGGATCTTGACCGGCTGGTTCTTCCGGACCGCGCCCTTGGCGACCAGCGCCTCCACCGTGACCTCGCCGCCCTGCGGGAACAGCTCGGCCAGCTTGTCCAGGTTCACGACCTGGTACTGGGTCTTGAACAGCGCGTTGGAGAAGCCCTTCAGCTTCGGCACCCGGCGCTGGAGCGGCATCTGGCCGCCCTCGAAGCCCGGACGCACGTTCTTACGGGCCTTCGTACCCTTCGTACCACGACCGGCCGTCTTACCCTTGGACGCCTCGCCGCGGCCCTTGCGGGTCTTGGGGCGGTTGGCGCCGGGGGCCGGCCGCAGGTCGTGGATGCGCAGCGGAGCGTTCTCCGGCATGCCTAGTCGACCTCCTCAACGGTCACCAGGTGCGACACCACGGCGACCATGCCCCGGATCTCGGGCTTGTCCTCCTTGATGACGACCTGACCGATACGACGGAGGCCCAGCGAACGCAGCGACTCGCGCTGGCTCTGGTTGCCCCCGATCTTCGAGCGGACCTGGGTGATCTTCAGTCGCGCCATGTCAGCTCACCGCCCTTGCCGCGGCGGCCTCGGCGAGGCCCTCCGCACGAGCCCTCAGCATCGCCGCCGGGGCGACGTGCTCAAGCGGCAGGCCGCGGCGCGCCGCGATCTCCTCCGGACGCTTGAGCTGCTTCAGCGCCGCCACCGTGGCGTGCACGATGTTGATCGGGTTGTCCGAGCCAAGCGACTTGGAGAGCACGTCGTGGATGCCCGCGCACTCCAGCACCGCACGCACCGGGCCACCCGCGATCACACCGGTACCGGGAGCGGCCGGGCGCAGCAGCACGACGCCGGCCGCGTCCTCGCCCTGCACCGTGTGCGGGATCGTGCCCTGGATGCGCGGCACCCGGAAGAAGTGCTTCTTGGCCTCCTCGACGCCCTTGGCGATCGCCGCGGGCACCTCCTTGGCCTTGCCGTAGCCGACGCCGACCATGCCGTTGCCGTCGCCGACCACGACCAGGGCGGTGAAGCTGAAGCGCCGGCCGCCCTTGACGACCTTGGCCACTCGGTTGATCTTGACTACGCGCTCGATGTACGAGACGCCCTTGTCTGCGGCACCACCGCGGCGATCTTCGCGACGGTCCCGCCGCTCACCACCGCCGGCACCGCGCCGCGGAGCTGCAGCCATCAGTGGTTCCTCTTCTCGTTCTCGGTACGGGTGGGCGCCATGTCAGAACTCCAGCCCACCCTCACGGGCACTGTCGGCCAGGGCGGCGATGCGCCCGGCGTAGCGGTAGCCGCCACGGTCGAAGACGACCTTCTGGATGCCGCGGGCCTTGGCCCGCTCGGCGAGCAGGGCACCGACCTTCCTGGCCTTGTCGGTCTTGGTACCTTCCGCGTCCCGCAGGCTCGGGTCGAGCGTGGAGACGCTGAGCAGGGTGTGGCCGACGGTGTCGTCGATGACCTGCACCCACATGTGGCGTGTGGTCCGGTTGACGACGACCCGCGGCCGCTCCGCCGTACCCATGACCTTCTTGCGGACACGCCGGTGGCGACGCAGACGCGCGACGGTACGCGGGGCGGTGCGCTTCCTGACCTTGCCGTACGTGAAGGCCATGACTACTTACCAGCCTTTCCGACCTTGCGGCGGATGGCCTCGCCCAGGTACCGCACACCCTTGCCCTTGTACGGATCGGGCTTGCGGAGCTTCCGGATGTTGGCGGCCACCTCACCGACCTTCTGCTTGTCGATGCCGTCCACGTGGAACAGCGTGGGCTTCTCGACGCGGAAGGTGATGCCTTCGGGGGCGTTCACGATCACCGGGTGGCTGTAGCCCAGCGAGAACTCGAGCTGCTGCGGGCCCTTCGCCTGGACGCGGTAGCCGACGCCGTGGATCTCCAGCGTCTTGGTGTAGCCCTCGGTCACCCCGGTCACCATGTTGGCGATCAGGGTGCGGGACAGGCCGTGCAGCGCACGGACCTTCTTCTCATCACTGGACCGCGTGACCCGGATCATCCCGTCCTCGTCACGGGTGACCTTGATCGGCTCGGCGACCGTGTGGGTCAGCGTGCCCTTGGGGCCCTTGACCGTGACCTGCTGGCCGTCGATCGTGACGTCCACGCCGCTGGGTACGGGGATGGGCTGCCGTCCGACTCGCGACATGCTGTGCCTCCTCCCCTCGTCACCACACGTAGGCGAGGACTTCCCCGCCCACTCCACGCTTCTTGGCCTGCTTGTCGGTCATCAGGCCGGCGGACGTCGAGATGATCGCGACGCCCAGGCCGCCCAGGACCCGCGGCAGGTTGTCCTTCTTCGCATAGACCCGCAGGCCGGGCTTGGAGACCCGCCGCAGGCCCGAGATGGCCCGCTCACGGCTGGGGCCGTACTTCAGCTCCACCACGAGGTTACGGCCGACCTTGCCGTCCTCGACGGACCAGCTCTGAATGTAGCCCTCCTGCTGGAGGATCTCGGCGATGTGCGCCTTGATCTTCGAGTACGGCATGGTCACGGTGTCGTGGTATGCCGCATTCGCGTTACGCAGACGCGTCAGCATGTCTGCGATCGGGTCGGTCATCGTCATGGCCGCTGGCCTTCCTCACCGCGGTTTCCCTCTTGCAGGACCTGCGGTGTCCAGGCGGACGTCACCGGGGCCGGCGTGGGTGGTCGCCTCCCATCGCCTGCTCCGGCCACGTCCTGGGTGTACAACTCCTCGGGACGCCGAGCGTCGGGCTCGGCCTACCAGCTCGACTTGGTGATGCCGGGCAGCTCGCCGCGGTGCGCCATCTCGCGGAAGCAGATCCGGCACAGGCCGAACTTGCGGAACACGGCGCGCGGCCGCCCGCAGCGCGTGCACCGGGTGTAGGCACGGACCTTGAACTTGGGCTTCCGCGCCGCCTTGGCGATCAGCGCTTTCTTCGCCATGATCGTCTCTCCTCTTCTACGCTTCCTTGAAGGGGAAGCCGAGGTGCTTCAGCAGCGCCCGGCCCAGCTCGTCGTTCGGCGCCGACGTCACGACCGTGATGTCCATGCCCCGCGGCCGGTCCACGCGGTCCTGGTCGACCTCGTGGAACATCACCTGCTCGGTGAGACCGAAGGTGTAGTTCCCGTGGCCGTCGAACTGGTTCGGCGACAGGCCGCGGAAGTCACGGATCCGGGGCAGCGCGAGCGTCAGCAGCCGGTCGAGGAACTCCCACATGCGGTCGCCGCGCAGCGTGACGTGCGCGCCGATCGGCATGCCCTCACGGAGCTTGAACTGCGCGATCGAGCGGCGCGCCCGGGCGATCGCCGGCTTCTGGCCGGTGATCGCGGCCAGGTCGCGGATCGCGCCCTCGATGAGCTTGGAGTCCCGGGCCGCCTCGCCGATCCCCATGTTGACCTTGACCTTGGTCACCGTGGGGACCTGCATGATGTTGCGGATGCCGAACTCCTCGCGCAGCTTCGGCGCGATCTCATTGCGGTAGCGGTGCTTGAGGCGAGGCCCGTCGTAGGCGACCTCGGTTACGGTGGCGGTCATCAGCTGTCCTCACCCGATTCGTCGGCCTCGCTCTTCGAGGTCTTCTTCGCGGGCTTGTCGTCGTCCTTCTTCGGCGGCTCTTCCTTGAGCTTCTTGACGTTGCTCACGTGGATGGGGGCCTCCATCCGGCGTACGCCGCCCTGGCCGGCGCGGGGACCCTGGTGGGTCACCTTCGAGTGCTTGGTGATCATGTTGACGCCCTCGACCACCACGCGCTGCTCCCGCGGGTAGGCGGCGATGATGCGGCCCTTCGCCCCCTTGTCCTTGCCGGCGATGACCTGGACGTAGTCACCCTTCTTCACGTGCAGCTTCGGCGGCACTCAGATCACCTCCGGGGCGAGCGAGATGATGCGCATGAACTTCTTCTCGCGCAGCTCCCGGCCGACCGGGCCGAAGATACGCGTGCCACGCGGATCGCCGCTGTCCTTGATCAGGACGGCGGCGTTCTCGTCAAAGCGGATGTAGGAGCCGTCGGGGCGGCGGCGCTCCTTGGTGGTGCGCACCACGACAGCCTTGACCACGTCACCCTTCTTGACACCGGCGCCGGGAAGGGCGTCCTTCACCGTCGCGACGATGACGTCGCCGATACCCGCGTAGCGCCGACCCGAGCCGCCGAGAACGCGGATGCACAGAATCTCCTTCGCACCCGTGTTATCGGCGACCTTGAGTCGCGACTCCTGCTGGATCACGTCAACTCCCGTGTGTCACGCCGGTTCTCATCTCTGAGCCTGGCGGAACCAACTTTGTCTGATCCCCCGTGATAAAGGGGGTGGCGGGGCCTCGCGGCCCCGCACCGGTCACTTGGCCTTCTCGAGAATCTCGACCACGCGCCACCGCTTGGTGGCCGACAGCGGCCGGGTCTCCATCAGGAGCACGCGGTCGCCGACGCTGCAGGCGTTGTTCTCGTCGTGGGCCTTGTACTTCTTGGTACGGCGGATGACCTTGCCGTACAGCGGGTGCTTGACGCGGTCCTCGACGGAGACCACAACGGTCTTGTCCATCTTGTCGCTGACCACGAGGCCCTCACGGGTCTTGCGGTAGTTCCGCGTCTTGCCGGCCGACTGCGCAGCCTCGCTCACTCGCTCTCCTCCTTCTCGATCTTGATGATCCCGAGCTCGCGCTCGCGCATCACGGTGTAGATTCGAGCGATCTCGCGCCGGACTTGGCGCAGCCTGGCGGTGTTCTCCAGCTGCCCGGTCGCCGACTGGAAGCGGAGGTTGAAGAGCTCCTCCTTGGCCTCCTTCAGCTTCTGGACCAGCTCGTCGTGCTCCAGCGGCCGCAGTTCTTCCGCGGTCAGGCCCTTAGCCATCAGGCTTCACCCACTTCCCGCTTCACAAAGCGGCACTTCATCGGGAGCTTGTGCATGGCGCGACGCAGCGCCTCGCGGGCCACCGGCTCGGCGACGCCCGCGAGCTCGAACATCACGCGCCCCGGCTTGACGTTCGCGACCCACCACTCCGGCGAGCCCTTACCGGAACCCATACGGGTCTCGGCCGGCTTCTTGGTGAGCGGGCGGTCCGGGAAGATGTTGATCCAGACCTTTCCGCCACGGCGGATGTGCCGGGTCATGGCGATACGGGCGGCCTCGATCTGCCGGTTGGTGACGTAGGCCTGCTCGAGCGCCTGGATGCCGTACTCGCCGAAGTGCACCTTGGTGCCGCCCTTGGCCATGCCGCTGCGCTTCGGCCGGTGCTGCTTACGGTGCTTGACCTTGCGCGGGATCAGCATGTCAGCTTGCCTCCCCTTGCTGTGCGGCCTGCGCGGCCTCGGCGGCGGCGGCCTGGGCGGCCGCCTCGGACTTGGCCTGGCGCTCGCCACGGCTCCGGCGCGGACGCTCGCGGCGCGGGCGGTCGCGACGGTCGTCGCGGCGCTGCCCGGCGCGGGCGCCGGCCGCCGCGGCCTCACGCTCGGCCCGGCTCGTCGGGGCGTCGCCCTTGTAGATCCACACCTTCACGCCGATCCGGCCGAAGGTGGTGCGGGCCTCGTAGAAGCCGTAGTCGATGTCGGCGCGCAGCGTGTGCAGCGGCACGCGGCCCTCGCGGTAGAACTCCGAGCGCGACATCTCGGCGCCGCCGAGACGGCCCGAGCACTGCACCCGGATACCCTTCGCGCCGCTCTTCATCGCGGACTGCATCGCCTTCCGCATCGCGCGGCGGAACGAGACGCGGCTCGACAGCTGCTCGGCCACCCCCTGGGCGACGAGCTGCGCGTCGATCTCGGGGTTCTTCACCTCGAGGATGTTGAGCTGGACCTGCTTCTTGGTCAGCTTCTCGAGGTCGCTACGGATACGGTCCGCCTCGGCGCCCCGACGCCCGATGACGATGCCAGGCCGCGCGGTGTGGATGTCCACCTGCACACGGTCGGTGGTGCGCTCGATCTCGACCTTGGAGATCCCGGCCCGCTCCATGCCGCGCTGCAGCATGCGGCGGATGGCGACGTCCTCGGCCACGTAGGCCTTGTACAGCTTGTCGGCGTACCACCGGCTCTTGTGGTCGGTGGTGATACCGAGGCGGAACCCGTGCGGGTTGACTTTCTGCCCCACTAGCGGGTCCTTCCCTTCGGCTTGCCACGGCCCGCGTTGGCCTCGGGCCGGGACTCGACGACAACGGTGATGTGGCTCGTCCGCTTGTTGATCCGGAAGGCGCGGCCCTGCGCGCGGGCGCGGTACCGCTTCAGCGTCGGGCCCTCGTCGACCCACGCGCGGCTGACGACCAGCGTGTCGCGGTCGAGCTTGAAGTTGTGCTCGGCGTTCGCCATCGCGCTCGCCAGCACCTTGTACACGGTCTCGCTGGCCCGCTGGGGAGCGAACCGCAGCACGGCCTGCGCCTCCGAGGCGGGCAGCCCGCGAATCAGGTCCACCACGCGGCGGGCCTTCCGGGGCGTGACGCGGACGAACCGCGCCGTGGCCCTCGCTTCCATCGCAATCTCCTCGCTACCTGGCGGTTACCGTCGGCTGCGCCGTTCTTCCTTGACGTGGCTGCGGAACGTCCGCGTGGGCGCGAACTCTCCGAGCTTGTGACCGATCATCTGCTCGGTGATGAACACCGGGACGTGCTTGCGGCCGTCGTGCACGGCGATCGTGTGGCCGATCATCTCCGGCACGATCATCGAGCGCCGCGACCACGTCTTGATGACGTTCTTGGTGCCCTTCTCGTTCTGCGCGATCACCTTCTTCATCAGGTGATCGTCCACGAAGGGGCCCTTCTTCAGGCTACGTGGCATGTCGGCTGCTCCTACCGCTTCTTCTTGGCCCGACGACGGATGATCAGCCGGTCACTGGGCTTCTTCGCCTTGCGGGTACGGCCCTCGGGCTTACCCTTCGGGTTCACCGGGTGGCGACCACCGGAGGTCTTGCCCTCACCACCACCGTGCGGGTGGTCGACCGGGTTCATCGCCACGCCACGGACGCTGGGGCGCTTGCCCTTCCAGCGCATACGGCCGGCCTTGCCCCAGTTGATGTTGGACTGCTCGGCGTTGCCGACCTGGCCCACCGTGGCCCGGCAGCGCACGTCGACCATGCGCACCTCGCCGGACGGCATACGCAGCGTGGCGTACATGCCCTCCTTGGCGAGCAGCTGGATCTGCGCGCCGGCCGAACGCCCGAGCTTGGCGCCGCCGCCCGGCTTCAGCTCCACCGCGTGGACGAACGTACCGGTGGGGATGTTGCGCAGCGGCAGGCAGTTGCCCGGCTTGATGTCGGCGCCGGGGCCGTTCTCGATCCGGTCGCCCTGCTTGATCCCCGCCGGGGCGAGGATGTAGCGCTTCTCGCCGTCCGCGTAGTGCAGCAGCGCGATACGGGAGGTGCGGTTCGGGTCGTACTCGATGTGCGCGACCTTCGCCGGGATCCCGTCCTTGTCGTTCCTGCGGAAGTCGATGATGCGGTACGCACGCTTGTGGCCGCCGCCCTGGTGGCGCGCGGTCACGCGGCCGTGCGCGTTCCGCCCGCCCTTACTGTGCAGGGGGCGGAGCAGCGACTTCTCCGGTCGGCTGCGGGTGATCTCGGCGAAGTCCGAGACGCTCGCCCCACGACGACCGGGCGTCGTCGGCTTGTATTTACGGATGCCCATCTTTTTCGTTCATCCCTGTTCGTGTTCGGTTACGACGCCTCTGGAACCCTGTGGAGGGCTGCACTGCGTCGCGGCGAGGGAGGGCGCCGGATTCCGGTGGCGGATCGGCGCTCCCCTGCGGGGTCGGTCGCCCGCCCGCCTCAGCCGACCGGGCCGAAGATGTCGATCCGGTCGCCCTCGGCGAGGCTGACGATCGCGCGCTTGGTGTCCGGGCGCTTGCCCTCACCGCGCCGGGTGCGCTTGCGCTTCCCCTTGCGGTTGATGGTGTTGACGCCCGTCACCTTCACGCCGAAGATCTTCTCGACGGCGATCTTGACCTGCGTCTTGTTCGCGTCCGGGTGGACCAGGAACGTGTACTTGTTGTACTCGTCGATCAGGCCGTAGCTCTTCTCGGAGATGACCGGCTTGATGATGATGTCGCGCGGGTCGGCGATCTTCTCCATTACTCGTTGTCCTTCCCGCTCTTGCTCAGCCGGGCCACGACCTTGTCATAGGCCGCCCGGGTGAAGACCACGTCCTCGTTGCACAGCACGTCGTAGGTGTTGAGCTGGCCGGCGTCGAGCAGGTGCACCTCCGGCACGTTGCGCAGGCTCAGCCAGGTGGTGCGGTCGCCCTCGTCCACCACGACCAGGACGGTCTTGGCCTGCGTGACGCGGCGCAGCGCGGCCAGGGCCTCCTTGGTCTTGGGGGTGTCACCGGAGATCAGCTCGGTCACCACGTGCACGCGGCCGGCCTTGGCCCGGTCCGACAGCGCGCCGCGCAGCGCGGCGGCCTTCATCTTCTTCGGGGTCCGCTGGGAGTAGTCCCGCGGCACGGGGCCATGGACGGTGCCACCACCGGTGAACTGGGGAGCCCGGGTCGAACCCTGGCGGGCCCGGCCGGTGCCCTTCTGGCGGTACGGCTTCTTGCCACCACCGGAGACCTCGCCCCGGGTCTTGGTCTTGTGCGTACCCTGCCGGCTCGCCGCGAGCTGCGCGACCACGACCTGGTGGATCAGCGGGACGTTCACCTTGGCGGCGAAGATGCTGTCCGGCAGCTCCACCGTGCCGGTCGTGGCGCCGCTGGCGTCCCGGACGTCGATCGTCGTCGTCACTTGGCCACGGCTCCCTTCTTGACAGCGGTGCGGATGAGGACGAGGCCCCCGTTCGGGCCGGGGACGGCGCCCTTGACGAGGATGAGCCCCTTCTCCGCGTCGACCGCCTGCACCTTCAGGTTCTGCACGGTGGTGCGGGCGTTGCCCATGCGGCCCGCCATCCGCAGACCCTTGAAGACGCGGCCGGGGGTGGCGCACGCGCCGATGGAACCGGGCGAACGGTGCTTGCGCTGGGTACCGTGCGAGGCGCCCAGACCGCCGAAGCCGTGCCGCTTCATGACGCCGGCGAAGCCCTTACCCTTGCTCCGGCCGGTCACGTCGACGTACTGACCGGGCTCGAAGATGTCGACCCGGATCTCCTGGCCGATCTGGTACTCGGCGGCGTCGTCGGTGCGGATCTCCGCGAAGTAGCGACGCGGAGTGATGTTGTGCTTGCGCAGGTAGTCACCGAGCGGCTTGTTCACCTTGCGCGGATCCACCTGCCCATAGCCGAGCTGGATGGCCGAGTAACCGTCCCGCTCGGGAGTGCGGACGCGGGTCACCACGCACGGACCGGCCTCGACGACGGTGACCGGGACGACCCGGTTGTTCTCGTCGAAGACCTGGGTCATGCCGAGCTTCTTGCCCAGGACGCCCTTGATCTGCTTAGCCATGTCAGTGCGTTCCCTCAGAGCTTGATCGAGATGTCGACGCCCGCAGGCAGGTCGAGCCGCATGAGCGAGTCGACCGTCTTCGGCGTCGGGTCGATGATGTCAATCAGCCGCTTGTGCGTGCGCATCTCGAAGTGCTCGCGGCTGTCCTTGTACTTGTGCGGCGAGCGGATGACGCAATACACGTTCTTCTCGGTCGGCAGCGGCACCGGGCCCGCGACCTTCGCTCCGGTCCGCGTCACCGTCTCAACGATCTTCTTGGCCGAGCTGTCGATGACCTCGTGGTCATAGGCCTTAAGCCGGATGCGGATCTTCTGTCCCGCCATAGTGGCCTCGGTGTCCTTCGCTGTCGTCCTGTAGAAGCTTCACGCGGTCTGATTGCCGCCGTTGTTGTGAGTCGTCCTGCGGGCGGTGCCCCATGGCGCACGATCCTGAGCGCCGCGGCGAGCCCGGCTCGGCCGTCTCCCATGGTTAGGCGGTCGGCCCCGGGGTGGGGCCGACCGCCGCCCCGCGGTCGAACTACTTGATGATCTTGGTTACGTTGCCGGCGCCGACGGTACGGCCACCCTCACGGATCGCGAACTTGAGGCCCTCCTCCATCGCGACCGGCTGGATGAGCTCGACACGCATCGTGGTGTTGTCGCCGGGCATGACCATCTCGACGCCCTCGGGCAGGTGAACCACACCGGTGACGTCGGTGGTCCGGAAGTAGAACTGCGGCCGGTAGTTGTTGAAGAACGGCGTGTGCCGGCCACCCTCGTCCTTGGCGAGGACGTAGACCTGCGCCTCGAACTCGGTGTGCGGGGTGGTCGTGCCCGGCTTGATGACACACTGGCCGCGCTCGACCTCCTCGCGCTTCACGCCACGGAGCAGCAGACCGACGTTGTCGCCGGCGCGGCCCTCGTCGAGGAGCTTGCGGAACATCTCGACGCCGGTGACGGTCGTCGTGAGGCTCTTCTCCTTGATACCGACGATCTCGACCGTGTCGTTCACCTTGACGGTGCCGCGCTCGATACGGCCGGTGACCACGGTACCGCGACCGGTGATCGAGAAGACGTCCTCGATCGGCATGAGGAACGGCTTGTCGATGTCACGGGTCGGCTCCGGCACGTGCTCGTCGACCGCGTTCATGAGCTCGATGATCGAGTCGGCCCACTTCGGGTCGCCCTCGAGAGCCTTGAGCGCGGAGACGCGGATGACCGGGACCTCGTCGCCCGGGAACTCCTGGGCGCTGAGGAGCTCGCGGACCTCGAGCTCGACCAGCTCGAGGATCTCCTCGTCGTCGACCATGTCGGCCTTGTTGAGCGCGACGACGATGTACGGCACGCCGACCTGGCGGGCCAGGAGCACGTGCTCCTTGGTCTGCGGCATCGGGCCGTCGGTCGCGGCGACCACGAGGATGGCGCCGTCCATCTGGGCCGCACCGGTGATCATGTTCTTCACGTAGTCGGCGTGACCCGGGCAGTCGACGTGCGCGTAGTGCCGCTTCTCGGTCTGGTACTCGACGTGCGAGATGGAGATGGTGATACCGCGGGCCTTCTCCTCAGGCGCCTTGTCGATCTTGTCGAACGGGGTCGCCTCGTTCAGCTCCGGGTAACGGTCGTGGAGCACCTTGGTGATCGCCGCGGTCAGAGTGGTCTTGCCGTGGTCGATGTGCCCAATGGTGCCGATGTTCACGTGCGGCTTGGTCCGCTCGAACTTGGCCTTGGCCACTGGATCTGTCTCCTTAGAGATTTCTGACTGGACTTGCGCTGTTACTCCGGCCCGGACGGTTACTCGCCGCGGGCCTTCGCGACGATCTCCTTGGCGATGCCCTCCGGCACCTCCGCGTAGGAGTCGAACTGCATGCTGTAGACCGCCCGGCCCTGGGTCCTGCTGCGCAGGTCACCCACATACCCGAACATCTCTGACAGCGGGACCAAAGCGCGGATCACCTTCGCCCCTGCGCGGTCCTCCATGGCCTGGATCTGTCCCCGGCGGCCGTTGAGGTCGCCGATGACGTCGCCCATGTACTCCTCAGGGGTGGTGACCTCGACCGACATCACCGGCTCGAGCAGCACGGGCTCCGCCTTGCGGGCGGCCTCCTTGAAGGCCATGGAACCCGCGATCTTGAAGGCCATCTCCGAGGAGTCGACCTCGTGGTAGGCGCCGTCCTGCAGGGTCACCTTCACGCCGACCATCGGGTAGCCGGCGAGCACGCCGAACTCGGCGGCCTCCTGGGCGCCCGCGTCCACCGAGGGGATGAACTCGCGCGGGATGCGCCCACCGGTGATGTTGTTCTGGAACTCGTAGCCGTCGTTGCCCTCGCCCAGCGGCTCGAGGTCGATGACCACCTTCGCGTACTGACCGGCACCACCGGTCTGCTTCTTGAAGGTGCACTCGACACCCTCGACCTTGCGGCGGATGGTCTCCCGGTAGGCGACCTGGGGGCGGCCGACGTTCGCCTCGACCTTGAACTCGCGGCGCATGCGGTCGATGATGATCTCGAGGTGGAGCTCGCCCATACCCCAGATCACCGTCTGACCGGTCTCCTCGTCGCGGCGGACCTGGAAGGACGGGTCCTCCTCGGCGAGGCGCTGGATCGCGGTCGACAGCTTCTCCTGGTCGCCCTTGGTCTTCGGCTCGATCGCGACGTTGATGACCGGGGCGGGGAACGTCATCGACTCCAGAACCACCGGGTTGTTGATGTCGCAGAGCGTGTCACCCGTGGTGGTGTCCTTCAGGCCCATCACGGCGACGATCTGCCCGGCGGACGCCGACTGGCGCTCCTCGCGCTTGTTGGCGTGCATCTGGAAGATCTTGCCGATGCGCTCCTTCTTGCCCTTGACCGAGTTGTACACCTGCATGCCGTTCTCGAGCTTGCCCGAGTAGATCCGGATGTAGGTGAGGCGGCCAAGGTGCTGGTCGCTCATGATCTTGAAGGCGAGGGCGGCGAACGGCTCCGCGGGGTCGGAGTGCCGCTCGATCTCCTCGTCCTCGTTGCCGACCGCGTGGCCCTTGATCGACGGGATGTCGGTCGGGGCCGGCAGGTAGTTGACGATCGCGTCGAGCAGCGGCTGCACACCCTTGTTCTTGAACGCGCTGCCGCACAGCACCGGCGTCACCTTGCCGGCGATGGTCGCGCGCCGGATCGCCGCGATGAGCTGCTCCTCGGTGGGCTCGGTGCCCTCGAGGTAGAGCTCCATGATCTCGTCGTCGTTCTCGGCGATCGTCTCGAGCAGCTTCTCCCGCCACTCGCGGGCGGCGTCGATGTGGTCGGCGTCGATCTCGATGACGTCGTACATCTCGCCCTTGACCGCCTCGGCCCGCCAGACCAGGGACTTCATCTTCACCAGGTCGATGACGCCCCGGAAGTCGGCCTCGACGCCGAGCGGCAGCTGGATCGGCAGCGGGGTGGCGTTCAGCCTGGACACGATCATGTCGACGCAGCGGTGGAACTCCGCGCCGACCCGGTCCATCTTGTTCACGAAGCAGATGCGGGGCACGCCGTACCGGTCGGCCTGACGCCAGACCGTCTCGGACTGGGGCTCCACACCGGCCACGGCGTCGAACACCGCGACGGCACCGTCGAGCACGCGAAGCGAGCGCTCCACCTCGATGGTGAAGTCGACGTGCCCGGGCGTGTCGATGATGTTGATGGTGTGGCCGAGCCAGGAGCAGGTGGTCGCGGCGGAGGTGATGGTGATACCACGCTCCTGCTCCTGCTCCATCCAGTCCATGGTGGCCGAGCCCTCATGGGTCTCACCGATCTTGTAGTTGATGCCGGTGTAGAACAGGATGCGCTCGGTCGTCGTGGTCTTGCCCGCGTCGATATGGGCCATGATCCCGATGTTGCGGACCTTGGCCAGGTCAAGTGCGGTCGTAGTGGCCACTTGTCGCGTCCTCGTCTCGTTGTTCTCACCCGGGCCGGCCAGGGGCTGCGTCCCCGCCATTCCGGCTTGCCGCTACCAGCGGTAGTGGGCGAAGGCCTTGTTGGACTCGGCCATCTTGTGGGTGTCCTCGCGCCGCTTCACGCTGGCGCCAAGGCCGTTGCTCGCGTCGAGCAGCTCGTTCATCAGCCGCTCGGTCATCGTCTTCTCCCGGCGCTGCCGGGCGTACTGCACGATCCAGCGCAGCGCCAGCGTGGTGCTGCGAGCGGCACGCACCTCGACCGGGACCTGGTAGGTGGCGCCACCGACGCGGCGGCTGCGCACCTCGAGGGTGGGCTTCACGTTGTCGAGGGCACGCTTCAGGGTGACGACCGGGTCGTTGCCGGTCTTCTCCCGGCAGCCCTCGAGAGCGCCGTACACAATGCGCTGCGCGAGCGAGCGCTTGCCGTTCAGCAGCACCTTGTTGATGAGCGCGGTCACCAACGGCGAGCCGTACACCGGGTCCGCGACCAACTGACGGCGACCAGCGGGGCCTTTCCGCGGCATGTCAGCTCTTCTCCTTCTTCGCGCCGTAACGGCTGCGGGCCTGCTTGCGGTTGCGGACACCCTGGGTGTCCAGCGCACCGCGGATGATCTTGTAACGAACACCCGGCAGGTCCTTCACACGACCGCCGCGCACCAGCACGTTGGAGTGCTCCTGGAGGTTGTGACCGACCCCGGGAATGTAGGCCGTGACCTCGATACCGTTGGAGAGCCGCACGCGGGCCACCTTGCGCAGCGCCGAGTTCGGCTTCTTGGGGGTGGTGGTGTAGACGCGCGTGCAGACGCCGCGCCGCTGCGGGCTCCCCTTGAGCGCCGGGGTCTTGGTCTTACTGACCTTTGCCTGGCGGCCCTTGCGGACCAGCTGCTGAATCGTGGGCACCGCGTCTCCGTTCGTGCATTCGCCGGTAGTTCGTTCTTGTGCTTTCGCAGGTGCTGCCGGTGTCGTGACCTGCAGGTTTGTGGTCTCCCCCGACCCCCGCGCTCGGGCGTGTCGCGGCGGGTGCCGCCACGTCGAAACCGAACCTGTCGAGCGGAGGAGGGACACACGGTGCTCGCCGGTCTCGTCAGACCGCGGCGAGCGCACGCATGCGAGCCCATGAACTCACGGGCACGAAGGAAAAGCCTACCCAGGGCTTCGCATCGCGTCAAAACGACGGTATCCGGCCGGATCCCGCCGTACTGTGGTTCACCGCCGGTGTCCTTGGCCATGGGGCGGACACCGGACGTTATGGGCTCGGATCAAGTGTAGCGGCACTCAGCCCGTCCCTCACGCATTCGCGCGCAACCCCCCGGCGTACAAATGGCGACATCCGGATAACGAAACCTTGCCGTCGTTAAAACCTGCGGAGATCGCCGCGCCCGCCGGCGGCGGGCCCCGGGACGGGCCACGGCCCGCCCGCCACACCGGGGCCACGGCAAGGCCGCCTAATAAATACGTATGGAAACCGGAACGCCCGGCCCTCGCGGGACCGGGCGTCCGGGTCTGTCACCGAACCCGTGGGTTCGGGATCGGGTCAGCGGTTGTACTGACCGAAGTCGTACTCCTCCAGCGGCACCGCCTCGCCGGTGCCCGAGCCGAAGGTGTAGTCGGTGGCCGAGCCGTCGTAGCCGCCGACGGTGTACATCGCGGCCTTCGCCTCCTCGGTCGGCTCGACCCGGATGTTCCGGTACTGCGGCATGCCCGTGCCGGCCGGGATGAGCTTACCGATGATGACGTTCTCCTTCAGGCCGAGCAGCTGGTCCGACTTGGCGTGGATCGCCGCGTCGGTGAGCACCCGGGTGGTCTCCTGGAAGGAGGCCGCCGACAGCCACGACTCGGTCGCGAGCGACGCCTTGGTGATGCCCATGAGCACCGGCCGGCCGGAGGCGGGCTGGCCGCCCTGGGCCACGACCTCGCGGTTGACCTGCTCGAACTTCGGACGCTCGACCAGCTCGCCGGGGAGCAGGTCGGTGTCGCCGGACTCGAGCACGTTCACCCGCTTGAGCATCTGGCGCACGATGATCTCGATGTGCTTGTCGTGGATCGAGACACCCTGCGACCGGTACACCTTCTGGACCTCGGCCACGACGTGCATCTGCACCGCCCGCGGGCCGAGGATGCGCAGCACCTCGTTCGGGTTGACCGCACCGGCGACGAGCTGCTGGCCGACCTCGACGTGGTCGCCCTCGGAGACCAGCAGGCGCGCCCGCATCGAGACCGGGTAGGAGATCTCGTCCGAGCCGTCGTCCGGGACGATGACGATCTTCCGGCTCTTGTCGGTCTCGTCGATGCGCACCCGGCCGGAGGCCTCGCTGATCGGCGCGACACCCTTGGGGACCCGCGCCTCGAACAGCTCGGTGACACGCGGCAGACCGTGGGTGATGTCGGCGCCCGCCACACCACCGGTGTGGAAGGTCCGCATGGTCAGCTGGGTACCGGGCTCACCGATCGACTGGGCGGCGATGATGCCGACCGCCTCGCCGACGTCGACGAGCTTGCCGGTCGCGAGCGAACGGCCGTAGCACATCGCGCAGACGCCGATCTTCGACTCGCAGACCAGCGGGCTGCGCACCCGGATCTGCTCCACGCCCGCCTCGACCAGCGCGGTGACGATCGCGTCGTTGATGTCGATACCCTTCGCCGCGATGAGCTTGCCGTCCACCACGACGTCCTCGGCGAGGATGCGCGCGTGGACGCTGTTCTCCACGCTCTCGGCCTTGACCAGGTTGCCCTGGTAGTTCCGCTCGGCCACGCGCAGCGGGATGGCCCGGTCGGTGCCGCAGTCGACCTCGCGGACGATGACGTCCTGCGCGACGTCGACCAGACGCCGGGTGAGGTAACCGGAGTCCGCGGTACGCAGCGCGGTGTCGGCGAGACCCTTCCGCTGGCCGTGGGTGGAGACGAAGTACTCGAGCACCGAGAGGCCCTCGCGGAACGAGGACTTGATCGGCCGCGGGATCGTCTCACCCTTGGTGTTCGACACCAGGCCACGGATACCGGCGATCTGGCGGACCTGCATGAGGTTTCCTCGCGCACCGGACTGGACCATCATCCAGACCGGGTTGTTACGCGGGAACGCCTTGGTCATGTCCTCGGTGACCTCGCTGGTCGCGTGGGTCCAGATCTCGATGAGCTCCTGGCGGCGCTCCTCGTCGGTGATCAGACCGCGCTCGTACTCACGCTGCACCTTGTCGGCGCGGCGCTCGTACTCCTCCATGATCTCGGCCTTGCGCGGCGGGGCCACGACGTCCTCGATCGCGATCGTGACGCCGGCCCGGGTCGCCCAGTGGAACCCGGCGTCCTTGAGCGCGTCGAGGGCGGCCGCGAGCTGCACCTTCGGGTACCGTTCGGCGAGCTCGTTGACGATCCCGGACAGCTGCTTCTTGCCGACCTGCTGGTTGACGAAGTGGTAGTCCTCCGGCAGCGTCTCGTTGAACAGGCAGCGGCCGAGCGTGGTCTCGAGCGTGAACGGGTCGCCCGGCTGCCAGCCCTCGGGGGGCTGCCAGTCGCGCGGCGGGACCGCGTTGCGCATGCGGACCTTGATCTTGGCCTGCATGTCGAGCTCACGCCGGTCGTACGCCATGAGCGCCTCGGCGACCGAGGAGAAGGCACGGCCCTCGCCGAGCGCGCCCTCCTCCATCGTGGTGAGCCAGTACAGGCCGATGACCATGTCCTGGGTGGGCATCGTCACCGGCTTGCCGTCCGCCGGCTTGAGGATGTTGTTCGTCGACAACATCAGGATGCGGGCCTCGGCCTGCGCCTCGGCCGACAGCGGCAGGTGCACCGCCATCTGGTCGCCGTCGAAGTCCGCGTTGAACGCGGTGCAGACGAGCGGGTGGATCTGGATCGCCTTGCCCTCGACGAGCTGCGGCTCGAACGCCTGGATGCCGAGGCGGTGCAGGGTCGGCGCGCGGTTGAGCAGCACCGGGTGCTCGGCGATCACCTCTTCGAGCACGTCCCACACGACCGGGCGGGCGCGCTCCACCATCCGCTTGGCCGACTTGATGTTCTGCGCGTGGTTCAGGTCGACCAGGCGCTTCATCACGAACGGCTTGAACAGCTCCAGCGCCATCTGCTTGGGCAGACCGCACTGGTGCAGCTTGAGCTGCGGGCCGACGACGATCACCGAACGGCCGGAGTAGTCGACACGCTTACCGAGCAGGTTCTGGCGGAATCGGCCCTGCTTACCCTTGAGCATGTCGGACAGCGACTTCAGCGGGCGGTTGCCCGGGCCGGTGACCGGACGGCCGCGGCGGCCGTTGTCGAACAGCGCGTCGACGGCCTCCTGCAGCATGCGCTTCTCGTTGTTGACGATGATCTCGGGCGCGCCGAGGTCGAGCAGCCTCTTCAGCCGGTTGTTCCGGTTGATCACCCGGCGGTAGAGGTCGTTGAGGTCCGAGGTCGCGAACCGGCCACCGTCGAGCTGCACCATGGGCCGCAGGTCCGGCGGGATCACCGGGATGCAGTCGAGCACCATGCCCATGGGCGAGTTGCGGGTGTTGAGGAACGCGGCCACGACCTTGAGCCGCTTGAGCGCGCGGGCCTTCTTCTGACCCTTGCCGGTACGGATGATCTCGCGCAGCTTCTCGGCCTCGGCCTCGAGGTCGAAGTTCTCCAGCCGCTCCTTGATCGCCTGGGCGCCCATGCCACCGCGGAAGTACCGGCCGAACCGGTCCTTCATCTCGCGGTAGAGCAGCTCGTCGCCCTCGAGGTCCTGGACCTTGAGGTTCTTGAACCGGGTCCAGACCTCCTCGAGGCGGTCGAGCTCGCGCTGGGCCCGCTCGCGGATCTGCCGCATCTCGCGGTCGGCGGCCTCGCGCACCTTGCGGCGCTGGTCGCCCTTGGCCCCGGAGGCCTCCAGCTCGGCGAGGTCGGCCTCGAGCTTCTTCTGCCGGGCCTCGATCTCGGCGTCGCGCCGCTGCTCGATCTGCTGCCGCTCAACGGAGATCTTCGCCTCCAGCGACGGCAGGTCACGCTCGCGCGCCTCGACGTCGACGTGCGTGATCATGTACGCCGCGAAGTAGATGACCTTCTCCAGGTCCTTCGGGGCGATGTCGAGCAGGTACCCGAGCCGGGAGGGAACGCCCTTGAAGTACCAGATGTGGGTGACCGGGGCGGCGAGCTCGATGTGGCCCATGCGCTCACGGCGCACCTTGGCACGGGTCACCTCGACGCCACAGCGCTCACAGATGATGCCCTTGAACCGGACCCGCTTGTACTTGCCGCAGTAGCACTCCCAGTCCCGGGTCGGGCCGAAGATCTTCTCGCAGAAGAGCCCGTCCTTCTCCGGCTTGAGGGTGCGGTAGTTGATGGTCTCGGGCTTCTTCACCTCGCCATGCGACCATTGACGAATGTCATCGGCCGTGGCGAGACCGATGCGAAGCTCGTCGAAGAAGTTGACGTCGAGCACTCTTTATATCCCCTCAGCTTCCAGATCAGGATCAGACTTCGTCGACGCTCATCGCACCTTCGTTGGGGCGGCGAGCCAGGTCGATACCGAGTTCCTCCGCGGCGCGGAACACGTCCTCGTCGCTGTCACGCATCTGGAGGGAGACGCCGTCGCTGGAGAGCACCTCGACGTTCAGGCACAGCGACTGCATCTCCTTCATCAGCACCTTGAAGGACTCGGGGATGCCCGGCTCGGGGATGTTCTCCCCCTTGACGAGCGCCTCGTAGACCTTCACCCGTCCCGGCACGTCGTCGGACTTGATGGTGAGCAGCTCCTGCAGGGCGTAGGCCGCGCCGTACGCCTCCAGGGCCCACACCTCCATCTCACCGAACCGCTGGCCGCCGAACTGCGCCTTACCGCCCAGCGGCTGCTGGGTGATCATGGAGTAGGGACCGGTGGATCGTGCGTGGATCTTGTCGTCCACGAGGTGGAGCAGTTTGAGGATGTAGATGTAACCGACCGAGATCGGATCCTTGAACGGCTCGCCGGTGCGGCCGTCGTACAGCCGCGCCTTGCCGTTCACCCCGACCAGACGGCGGCCGTCGCGGTCCACCAGGGTGTGGCCGAGCAGGCCGGTGATCTCCTCCTCGTGGGCGCCGTCGAAGACCGGCGTGGCGACGTGGGTCCAGGGCTCGACCTGTTCGAACCCCTTGTCCTTGATCCGCTGCGCCCAGTCCTCCTCGACGCCGGAGAGATCCCAGCCCTGCGCGGCGATCCACCCGAGGTGGGTCTCCAGGACCTGGCCGACGTTCATCCGGCCGGGGACGCCCAGCGGGTTGAGGATGATGTCCACCGGGGTGCCGTCCTCCAGGAACGGCATGTCCTCCACCGGCAGGATCTTCGCGATCACACCCTTGTTGCCGTGGCGGCCGGCGAGCTTGTCGCCTTCGGTGATCTTCCGCTTCTGCGCGACGTAGACGCGCACCAGCTCGTTCACGCCGGGCGGGAGCTCGTCGCCGTCCTCGCGGGAGAACACGCGCACGCCGATGACCTTGCCGGACTCGCCGTGCGGCACCTTCAGCGAGGTGTCGCGCACCTCGCGGGCCTTCTCACCGAAGATCGCCCGCAGCAGCCGCTCCTCGGGGGTCAGCTCGGTCTCACCCTTCGGGGTGACCTTGCCGACCAGGATGTCACCCGGCACCACCTCGGCGCCGATCCGGATGATGCCCCGCTCGTCGAGGTCGGCGAGGACCTCCTCCGAGACGTTGGGGATGTCCCGGGTGATCTCCTCCGGGCCGAGCTTGGTGTCGCGGGCGTCGACCTCGTGCTCCTCGATGTGGATCGAGGAGAGCACGTCGTCCTGGACCAGCCGCTGCGACAGGATGATCGCGTCCTCGTAGTTGTGGCCCTCCCAGGGCATGAACGCCACCAGCAGGTTCTTGCCGAGCGCCATCTCCCCGTTCTGGGTGCACGGCCCGTCGGCGATCACCTGCCCGGCCTCCACCCGGTCGCCCTCGTCGACGATCGGCTTCTGGTTGAAGCAGGTGCCCTGGTTCGAGCGCTTGAACTTGGCGACCCGGTAGGTGATGCGAGTGCCGTCGTCGTTGGCGACGGTGATGTAGTCGGCCGAGACCTCCTCCACCACGCCGGGCTTCTCGGCGATGATCACGTCGCCGGCGTCGGTGGCGGCGCGGTACTCCATGCCGGTGCCGACCAGCGGGGCCTCGCTGCGCAGCAGCGGCACGGCCTGGCGCTGCATGTTCGCGCCCATCAGGGCCCGGTTGGCGTCGTCGTGCTCGAGGAAGGGGATCATCGCGGTCGCCACCGACACCATCTGGCGCGGCGACACGTCCATGTAGTCGACCTCGCTGGAGCGGACGTACTCGAACTCGCCGCCCTTCCGGCGCACCAGCACCCGGCCCTCGGCGAACGTGCCGTCCGGGTTGACCGGGGAGTTCGCCTGGGCGATGACGTACCGGTCCTCCTCGTCGGCGGTGAGGTAGTCGATCTGGTCGGTGACCCGGCCGTCGACAACCTTCCGGTACGGCGTCTCCACGAAGCCGAACGCGTTGACCCGCGCGTAGGAGGACAGCGAACCGATCAGGCCGATGTTCGGGCCCTCGGGGGTCTCGATCGGGCACATCCGCCCGTAGTGGGACGGGTGCACGTCACGGACCTCCATACCGGCCCGCTCCCGGGACAGACCACCCGGACCCAGCGCCGAGAGACGCCGCTTGTGGGTGAGGCCGGCCAGCGGGTTGGTCTGGTCCATGAACTGGGAGAGCTGCGAGGTGCCGAAGAACTCCTTGATCGACGCGACCACCGGCCGGATGTTGATCAGCGTCTGCGGCGTGATCGCCTCGACGTCCTGGGTGGTCATGCGCTCCCGGACCACCCGCTCCATCCGGGCCAGACCCAGGCGGACCTGGTTCTGGATCAGCTCGCCCACCGTGCGCAGCCGCCGGTTGCCGAAGTGGTCGATGTCGTCCACCTCGACCGGGACCTCGCCGTTGACGCCGGGCATCGAGGTCTCACCCGCGTGCAACCGCACCAGGTACTCGATGACCGCGACGATGTCCTCCTCGGTCA
>Ga0207866_1000471_pt1 | contig 58118 bp, 57 predicted proteins | sample HigsolmetaAR203D_FD_184835 | JGI IMG/M metagenome (GOLD analysis project Ga0207866, IMG submission 184835) | Ionic liquid and high solid enriched microbial communities from the Joint BioEnergy Institute, USA - AR20-3-D (SPAdes) (version 2) ...
AAAGTGCTGCACAGGAGCCTCTTCCTTTCGGTGTGTGTGTTTACCAATTCTCACTTTACCAAAGGAGAGGCTCTCTTTCTATGTCCGCTTCTTCCAATCTTTTCCCCAACGCAAATTTTACTCTAACATTTCAGTTTTTTGCGTCGGCCAACGGAACCACGTTCCGTCAGAAGTCACTTCAGACCAATCCCGACCCCCTGGAACTTCCTGAATTGGCAACCCGGACGGGGTTCCCAACCGGCCCAAAATCCGTTAAGCTGGGAAAACAGACGCTTCCCGGGACAGGCACCGGGCCGGGCGACAGGCAACCGCAACACCGCATCACGGAAAGGTGGACTCGCGATGCAGAATGACATGCAGCTTCAGGCAACCGGCGCGGAACACGTGCCGCGCGCTTCCCGCAGAAGCAAATCCGCCCCGAGAGCGGCCGTCCTCCTGATGATCGCCTTCTGGCTCCTGCTCGTCGCGGGCGGCGCCGCCGGGGCCGCATGGTACGCCGGCGAGCTCCGGGCGCGCATGACGGCCGACATCGAGCGGCAGACGGCAGCGCAGATCAACGCCATGCAACGGCAGGTCGAAACCCGCCTCGCCGAGCTCGAAACCTCCTTCCGCGCCGAAATCGACGCCGTCGAGGCGAAGGTGGCCGAGCTGAACGAGCTGCTGACGTTCGCCCGCGACAACGCGGGCAGGGACACGGACGACAGCGGCAGGCTCTATACACAGCTCTCCGAAGTCAGGGACAAGCTGGAGCAGTTGCAGAAGCAACTGGATGTGCTGAAATGACCCGCATGCCATCACACGCCACGCGCGCGATCAACCGGTTCTTCCTGCTGGCGGCCGCCCCTTTTCTCGGACTGGGAATCTGGCTGGCGGCGGCGGGCCCCGGTCTGACATTGACGCTGTCAACGGAAGCGTTCCCAAGCCTGCATTTGCCGCCCGAGCCGACAACCGGATTCCAGACCGCGGACATCACGGCGAAACTCGACGCGGCGATCGGCCTCGCCCGCGAAACGAACGAATCGCTCCGCCGCGACGCCGAGCTCTACGCGCAAGCCGTCGCCGAAGCGGAGCAACTGGCGAAACTCGCGGCCGCCCAGGTCGGCAAGCCTTACGCGATCTACGATCGGCGCATCACGGCGCGGCTGGGCAAGCCGGCCGAACAGATCAGCTCGAACCGGATCACGGCGCAGCTCTTCCACATCAAGGCGCAGCACTTCAACGGCTACGCCCTCAAGGTGAAACTGAAATCGAAACAGGCGATGAAGATGGTGCTCGGCCGGGACGAGGTCGGCGGGGCGGAGACGACGCTGTCGGCCGTCAAGCGGCACGGCGCCATCGCCGGCGTCAACGCGGGCGGCTTCTACGATGCTGGCGGCAAACGCTACCCGATCGGCACGACGATCGTGGACGGCACATACGTGACGGGGTTCGTGCCGACGTACAAGGATTTGTTTTTCGCGGGGCTGAACGACAACATGCAGCTCATCGGCGGAAACTTCAAGACGCGGGAGGAACTGGACAAGCTCAAGCCGCGGTTCGGCGCGTCCTTCGTGCCGATCCTGATGAAGAACGGCCGCGCCCAGCCCATCCCCGAGAAGTGGCAAAAAAGCCCCCGCCGCGCGCCGCGCACCGTCATCGCGAACTACCGGGACGACCAGCTCCTCATCCTCGTCGTGGACGGCTACGACGAGAACGGCAGCTCCGGCGCGACGCTGGAGGAGCTGCAGATTCTCCTTCAGCGCTACGGCGTCAAGGACGCCTACAACCTCGACGGCGGCGGCTCGTCGTCGCTCGTGTGGAACGGCCGCGTGGTCAACAAGCCGTCCGACGGCGAACTGCGCAAGCTGCCGACGCATTTTCTGTTCTTCAAGTGACCGCATGAGAAAAGGGCCCCGCCGCAAGCGGAACCTTCTCTCTTCGAACAGACGCTGCCGCCATCGCCCGGCCGCGGCGCGCCTACGCCTTCACCGACCACGCTTCGAGCGACAGCAGCGGGTCGGCCTTCGCGTCGAGCGGGGTGAACTCGCCGCGCACCCATTTCAGGTGGGCGGCCGCGCCGATCATCGCCGCGTTGTCCGTGCAGAGCGAAAGCGGCGGGATGAGCAGCGGCAGGCCGCGCGCCTCGCAGGCGGCCGTCAGCGCCGCGCGCAGCCCGCGGTTCGCGGCGACGCCGCCGCACAGCAGAAGCTGCCGGGCGCCGAACGCCTCCGCCGCGCGCAGCGCCTTCGTCACGAGCACGTCGATGACCGATTCCTGAAACCCCCGCGCCAGGGCGGGCCGCATCGGCGGCTCGCCCTTCATCCGCGCCTTGTTGATCTCGGCGAGCACGGCGGACTTGAGCCCGCTGAAGCTGAAATCGTACGATTCGGGCTCGAGCCAGGCGCGCGGCAGCTCGTTCACATCGTCCGCGTCCATCGCGAGCCGGTCGATGTGCGGCCCGCCCGGATACGGGAAGTTCAGCGCCCGCGCCACCTTGTCGTACGCCTCGCCCACCGCGTCGTCCCGCGTCCGGCCGATGATCCGGAAGCCCCCCTCCCGCTCGAGGACGACAAGCTCGGTATGCCCGCCGGAGACGACGAGCGCCACGGCGGGATAGAGGATCTCGCCGACCAGCCGGTTCGCGTAGATATGCCCCGCGATATGGTGCGTGCCGATCAGCGGCACGTCCAGCGCCAGCGCGAGCGCCTTCGCCGCGGCGAGGCCGACGAGCAGCGAGCCGACGAGTCCGGGCCCCTGCGTCACCGCGACCGCGTCGATCTCGCGCAGCGTCAGGCCCGATTCGGCCACCGCATGCTCCATCATGAGCGTGATCGACTCCACGTGCTTGCGCGAGGCGATTTCGGGCACGACGCCGCCGAACCGGCGGTGCGTCTCGACCTGGCTGGACACCAGGTTGCTCAGCACTTCCCGTCCGCCGCGCACGACGGCGGCCGACGTCTCGTCGCAGCTCGTCTCGATCGCCAGAATGACGCCTTCGCGGGAGCCGACGACGCCGGAAGCCGTCATGCGTTCCCGACTCCGGTTGCGAGATCCGCCCACATGATGTACGCGTCCTCCTGATTGTCGGTATAGTAGCGGGGCCGGATGCCGTTTTGCCGGAACCCCAGTTTGCGGTACAGATTCTGCGCCACTTCGTTGGACACCCGCACCTCGAGCGTCATCGACCGGGCGCCCTGCTCCGCGGCCGTCTGCATGAGCCGGCGCAGCAGCATCTCGCCGTAGCCGCGCCCGCGGTACGGCGCGCGAACCGCGATGTTCGTCACGTGCGCCTCGTCCATGATGACCCACATGCCGCCGTACCCGATGATGGCATCGTCCAGCTCCATCACCGTATACCGCGCGAAATGATTGTGCTTGAGCTCGCTCACGAACGCCTCCGCCGACCACGGCACCGTGAACGCCTCCCGCTCGATCGCCGTGATCACCGGCACATCGGACAGCAGCATCGGGCGGAACTCCGGCACCTTGACGGCGCTGTCCCCGCTGTGCGCCTCTTGCGCGCGTTCGCCCATCGTCATCCCTCCTGCCGCCCGGCGAGAAGTTTCGCTTCCGCTTCCGCGAGCTGCGTGTAATTCGGCACGAGCGCGTGCGGATCGTCGGCTTCGCCCGCGGCGAGCCGCCGGATGCCGAGCAGCGCCACGGCCCGTCCCTCCATGACGGTCGGCTCGATGTCGACCCGAACGCGGCCCTCCAGCCGCGCCTTGAGCTGCTCCAGCACGGGCATGTGCAGCGACGGATCGCCGACGAACCGGATGCGCGCGACGGCCGGGCCTTCGGCGTCCTCCGCCCGTTCCGCCAGCTCGTCCGCCCATTCCCGCATGAGCCGGATGCCGTCGTCCGCGAGCCGCTCCCAGGCGCCGTCCGGGCCCGCCGCGAACAGGGCGGTATAGACCTGGCCGCGCCGCGCGTCCATCAGCGGCGCGATCCACTCCCGGCGCGCGCCGTCCGCCGTGCCGTCCGCGCGCGCCGCGCCGGAAGCGCCGAGCGCCAGCGCCTCGAGGCTGGACACGCCGGCGAGCGGCACGCCCCACGCCCAGGCGAGCGTCTTCGCGATCGTCACCGCGATCCGCACGCCGGTGTACGAGCCCGGGCCGAGGCCGACGGCGATGCCGCCGAGCTCATCCCGCGCGACGCCCGCCGCGGCGAGCACATCCTTCACCATCGGCACGGCCAGCACCGAATGGCTGCGCTCCACGATCGACCGCGCGTCCGCGAGCACGCGGCCGCCTGCGACGACGGCGACGCTGAGCGCGGCGGTCGACGTGTCGAGCGCCAGCACCGGCCGGTCTATCCCGGCAGTCGCAAGTTCCGTCATGCGCCGCTCGCCCCTTCCTTCGCCGAAGCCGCCAGTTCCCGGCACCAGTCGGCGTACGGCTGTCCGATGCCGGTCAGCCGGATCTCGCGCGCGCGATCGCCCGCATGTTCGATCTCGATCGCGAGGCGCGCCGGCGGCAGCAGGTCGGGAATGAGCCGCGCCCATTCCACCAGCACGACGCCCCGCCCGTAAAAATAGTCGTCCAGGCCCAGCTCGTCCGCCTCGTCCTGCGACAGCCGGTAGACGTCCATGTGATAGAAGGGCAGCCGCCCGTCCTCGTACTCCTTGATGATCGTGAACGTCGGGCTGTTCACGACTTCCCGGACGCCGAGCGCGCGGGCGAACGCCTGCGCGAAGAAGGTCTTGCCGGCGCCCAGATCGCCGTCCAGCGCGATCACCGTGCCCGGCGCCGCCCGGTCCGCAAGCCGCCCGGCCAGCCGCGCCGTGGCGCGCTCGTCTTCCATATGCAAAACCGCCCGCGCGGTTTCCGGCTCTTGTCCGTTCACGGCCGCTCACCGTCCTTCTTCTTCAAGGCCGCCGGAAGGATCGCATTCGCGCGCCTCCGCCGGCCGGCCGCAACGTCAATACGCCCTTAATTATATCGGCAGGACCGGAGGCGTTCAACAAAGGGCAAAAGAAGAAAAGCCTTCGTCCGCTTCCCGGCTCCCCCGGCTTTCGGGGCGCTCGCGGAAGCAAACGAAGCCTTTTCGTCCGCCTTCCTCAGTGAATATCCTTCTTCTTGAACCGTCCGCCCTTCACGTCGTGGATGTTGCCGATGGCCAGGAACGCGCCCGGGTCGAGCTCCTGCACGATGGACTTCATTTTCGCCTCTTCCAGACGCGTGATGACGCAGAAAATGACGCGCTTGCTCTCGCCCGTGTACGCGCCTTCGCCGGACAGGTAGGTGACGCCCCGCCCGAGCCGGTGGATGATCGCCGAGCCGATCTCCGTCGCGGCGTCGCTGATGATCCAGACCGCCTTCGACTCGTCCATCCCCTCGATCGTGATGTCGATCGCCTTGTACGCGATGAAATACGCGATCAGCGAGTACATCGCGCTGTCCCATTCGAACACGAATCCGGCGGAGGTCAGGATGAAGAAATTGAAGAACATGACGACTTCGCCGACCGAGAACGGCGTCTTCTTGTTGACCAGAATCGCCACGATCTCGGTGCCGTCCATCGAGCCGCCGAACCGGATGACGAGGCCGACGCCGACGCCGAGAATGACCCCGCCGAAAATCGCGGCCAATATTTTCGTGATCGTGAGCGGCGCGATCGGCTCGAGCAGGAACGTGCAAAGCGACATGACCGTGACGGCGTAGAGGGTCGAGAGGGTGAACGTCTTGCCGATTTGCTTGTACCCGAGGAACAGGAACGGGAGGTTGAGGAAGAACAGATAGAACCCGAGGCGGACACCCGTCAATTCGTGCAGAATGATGGAAATGCCGGTAATGCCGCCGTCGATGACGTCGTTCGGAACCAGAAAAATTTCGAGGGCGACGGCCATCAGAACCGCGCCGATCGTCAGCATGACGATGCGCTTGACGAGTTCCGTCGTTCTGAGGCCGGAATGATGCTGTGAGACCATCCGGTGTCTTCCCTTCCGCGGCGTTTGGACTGACATCTATTATTTTACCGTTTTGCCGCGGAGAAAAAAAGAGAAAACCGGGAGGGGATTCCCCCCATCCCGGTTTCCGGCATCGGCCGCGCCCTCCCGGCATCCCCGCTCACTGCGGAATGCCCAGCAGCCGCGCGACCGTGACGAACTCGACACCGTCCGCGCGCAGCTTCCCGATCACCTCGGGCAGCGCCTCGATCGTGCCGGTCAGGTCCTCGCCGATGCCGCCGGCCGAATGCTGCAGGATGATCGCCCCCGGCTTCACGTGCGCCAGGATGTTCGTCGCGACCTCCTCGCGGCTCAAGGACTTCCAGTCGAGCGAGTCGACATTCCAGCCGACGACCTTGCGCTTCTGGCTTGCGAGCCATTTGATCTGCTCTTCCGTGATGTTGCCGTACGGCGGCCGCACGAAGCTGGGCGTGTAGCCGGTGTACTGCCGGATGATCCGGTCCGTCTTGCGGATCTCCTCGCGGAACTGCTCGTCGGACAGCTTCGGCAGATTGGCGTGGCTCCAGGAATGGTTGCCGACGACATGCCCCTCCGCGACAATGCGCCGCATGACGTCCGGATGCTTCTCGACGCGGTTGCCGACGACGAAGAACGTCGCCTTCACCCCTTCGCGTTTCAGGACGTCAAGCACGCGCGGCGTGAACACGTCGTCCGGCGCGTCGTCGAACGTGAGCGCCACCTCGCGCTTGTCGCCCGGTCCCTGCAGCAGGAACGTGCTCTTGTACTTCGCGCGCAGATCGGCCAGCGTCATCGGCTTCGGCTCGCGCAGCTTCGCCTCCGGCCCGTCCGCGAGGTCCGGCGTGCCGCTTCTCTTCGCCGGCGTTGTCGCCTGCGCGCGAACGCCTTTGCCGGTGACGCCGCCCGCCTTGTCCTTCGCCGCGCCTTCCTCCTGCCGGGTGCGGACCGTGTCGCCGCCGTTCATGTCCGCGCAGCCGGCCAGCAGCGCCGCCGCCGTCAGGGCGGCCAGACAGGGCAGCCAGGTGAGTCGGGAGAAGCGGTACAGCCCCGCGGGCCGGGAGTTCCCGCCCATGCCGGATTTCCGGGACTCGCGCCACCGCCGAAGCAGCCGCGCCAGCCCCTCGAAACCGATCATCCGCGCGACCTTCGGCCATCCCTTCGGCAGTTGGTTGACATCGCCCGCCATGCCCTCAACCTCCTTCCAGATTGTCCATCGTATCCGTCGTCGTATCGCCGATCTTGCCGTTCCTGACCGGCGACACATAGCCGCCGCCAAGCCCCTCGTTCACCATCCGGTCGATGTCCATCTCCGCTTCCGCGCGGCCCTCGTAATCGCTGTCGCCCGAATGGTCGTGCACGCCGTCCGGCCGATCCGCCATCCGTCAGCCCCTCCTTCCATCCGCTGCGGGATACGGACAAAATATGTCCCGGACGGTTGGGTTTCATGCATGATGGGCAGGCTGGATAGCAGGACGTTGCGGCTTTCGCGGTTCATTTTTTCACGAGGGGCAATAAGGAGGGACGGGCATGCATACGGTGTGGAAAGGCGCGATCAGCTTCGGTCTCGTGCACGTGCCGGTCAAGATGTTCGCCGCCGTCGAGGACCGGGACATCGCGCTCAGGCTGATCCATCGGGAGTGCGGCGGGCCGATCGCCTACGTGCGGACGTGCAAAAATTGCGGCAAGGAAGTGGGCGGCGAGGAGATCGCGAAGGGCTACGAATACGAGAAGGGACGGTACGTGCTGTTCGACAAGGACGAGCTGGACGCGCTCGCGGAGGAGACGTCGAAGACGATCCGCATCCTCGATTTCGTCGACATGGGGGAGATCGATCCGATCTATTTCCAGCGGTCGTACTATCTGGCGCCGGACCAGGCGGGCGCGGGCGCGTACGGCCTGCTGCTGGAGGCGATGAGGCGGACCGGACGGATCGGCATCGCGAGCGTCGCGATCCGCTCGAAGGGGAGCCTTGCGGCGGTCCGTTTTGTCGGCAACTGCCTGGTGCTCGAGACGATCGCCTGGCCGGACGAGGTGCGGCCCGTGGCGCAGGTGCCGGGGCTGCCGGAGCGGACGGCGGTGAACGAGAAGGAGCTCGAGATGGCGGCGATGCTGATCGATCATCTGACGGGCCCGTTCGAGCCGGAGAAGTACCGGGACGCGTACCGGGAGCGGCTCATGGAGGCGATCCAGGCGAAAATCGCCGGCGAAGAGGTGCACATCGCGCCGGCGCAAGAGCGCACGAACGTCATCGATCTGATGGCGGCGCTGCAGGCGAGCCTCGAGGCGGCGGGGGCGGCGAAGGCCGGACCGGCGACGACGGCGGACAAGGGCGCGGCCGGCGCGGGCAAGCGATCGGCTGCGGCGGGTGCGCAGGCTGCGGAGGCCGCGGCGGGCGGCCAGGGCGGGGCCGGCCGGCGTTCGGGTTCCGGCCGCAAAACCGCCGCGAAAAAGAAGGAGCCGGTCCCGTGACCGGCTCCCGCGCTTGATGCGGCGCTTGATGCGGCAAAACACGGCCCCGGGACCGGCTTCCGCGAGCAGCTTGATCAGATGAACGGCCTCAGCCGGCGCGCCTCGTCGTACCGCATCCCTTCGATCTCGACATTCGGATCGATCGCGGCGAGCAATTCACGCAGCGGCTTCACGTCGCGCCGGTAGACGTCGAGGAGCGCCGTCTCGCCGTCGCCCGTCTCGGTCCAGCGGACCCTGAGGTCCCGTTCCGAGGCTTCCCGCAACTCGTGCAGCATGGCGCTGCGGACGCGCATCCGCTTAACGGGCGACATGCCGGAATAGCCCGCCTCCAGCATGAAATAGGCGAGCACGTGCGCGATGATCGAGTAGATCGCCTGGCTCGCGCCGAACACGAACCCGGCGAGCACGAGGATCGCCAGATTCGCAAGGAAGATGGCGGTGCCGGCGTCGAACCGGCGGAAAGTCGGCCGGAGCGGCGCGGACGCGGCCAGCTCGTCCAAGCTGCCGCCCTGCCGCAGGATGAGGCCGATGCCGATGCCGAGGAATGTGCCGCCGCCCAGCGCCGCCGCCAGCGGGTCGTCGGAGACCGCGGGAACCGGGTGCAGGTAGTGCGTGAACAGCGCGATCAGCGCGAGCGGAAGCAGCATCCGCAGCGCCTGGCGCCGGTTCGTCGCCGTCCGGCCCAGCAGGAACGGCAGATTGAACAGGAACAGCACGAGGCTGAGCTGCATTTCGGTCAGGTGGGCCGCAAGGATCGAGGCGCCGGCGATGCCGCCGGTCGCGACTCCGTTCGGTCGGAGGAACAGCTCCAGTCCGACCGCCGCGAGAACGCTTCCGAAGACGAGCAGGCCGTAACGGATGAACCGGTCGAAGGCGGACAGGGTGCCGCCGCGCGCGCCCGTCCCGGGCGTCTCGCCCGGCCGGACGGCTTCGCTTCTGTGCCCGGTGCGGAACGCTTCGTTCCCGCGCCCTGTCCGGGAGGCTTCACTCCCGTGTCCTGCCCGGAAGGCTTCACTCCCGTGTTCTGCCCGGAAGGCCTCACTCCTGTATGCGGCCGGCGGAAAGGCGGATTTGCGCAACGCGAGTCCACGGATGATCATGCCGCTTCGCCTCCTCGTCTGCTCGATGTTCCGGTTCGGCACGGGGCGGGCGCGAAAGCGCGTTCCCCTTTGCCCTAACGTTATCACAGTTCGCCATTTTGCTCAAACCGGGGCGTCGTCCAGCCGTTCGAACGTGCAGTCCGGCGCCGGGCCCGCGCCGACCGCCTCGATCACCGGCTGCCGCAGCGTCCGGCCCTCCGTCCATTCGAGGTAGCGGACCTTCGCCGTCAGGAGCGGCCGGAGCCATACCGCGCCGGCGCTGCGCGGCGGCTTCGCCGCGAACGGGCAGTCCGGCGCGCGGAGCAGTTTCGCCGCGGCGGTGATCTCCGCCCAGTCGCGGCCGGTGAGCCGGCCCGATCCCGCGTGGCCGATGTAGTGAAGGCGGCCCGACCTGTCGTACAGGCCGAGCAGCAGCGCGTTCACCCGGCCGCCGTTCATGCCGCCGTGCGTGACGCCGCCGTGCGTGACGCCGCCGTATGTGACGCCGCCGACGACCGCCGTGAGATCGCGCCGCACCTTGATCTTGCGCCAGCGGCCGTCTTTGCCGCCGATCGCGTAAGCGGCGCCGAGATCTTTCACGACGATCCCTTCCATGCCGTGCCGCTTCATCACGTCGAACAGCTTCGCGCCGTCGGGCTCGTTCCGGACCAGCCGGACGGTGTCTCCGGGTTCGACGGCGCATTCGAGCAGGCGCTGGCGCTCTTCGAGGCTGCGGCCGGTCACCCACTCGCCATCATGATACAGGATATCGAACACCATGTATGTGATCGGAATCTCACGCGCGGCCGCGGGCACGGCGCCCGCGTTCCGTATGCCGTCGCGGCGCATCACCTCGCGGAAAGAAGGCTTCGCGGCGTCGAACGCGACGATCTCGCCGTCGAGGATGGCCGACTTCGCCCGGCAATAGCGGCGTGCGTCGGCGAGCTCGGGATATTGCATCGTCCGCTCGTGCAGCCGGCGGTTCACGAGCTTCGTGGCCGCGCCGTCGAAGTAGACGAGCATGCGGACGCCGTCCCATTTGATCTGGGCGATCCATTGCGGCCCCGCCGGAATGTCGTCGGCCGCGACCGGCTCGAACGGCACGATCGGTTCCATGGAAGGGCACCTCCCCTGCGCCGGCACTCGATTTGGCAGAACGCTGTTCCGCAGTCAACCGTCGGGTCCTCCGGATTGCCGATAACGGCAATTCATGCCGTTATTCGCCTCGCCTCCCGCCTGCGGACCCCAAATAACGGCATCTCGTGCCGTTATTCGCCGCGAAGGTGCGGCAATCGGCGCACGTACACGCCAATAACGGCATTTCGTGCCGTTATTCGCCTCGCCTCCCGCCTGCGGACCCCAAATAACGGCATCTCGTGCCGTTATTCGCCGCACACGCTTCCCATCGTTCGGGGATCGTTTCGCGATCAGCGGCAATACTGGGGGTACGGCATCATTTTAACCACAATCCAAGGCCGCGAAACGGAGGGGCATGCATGGCAACGTCATCGGCAGGCACGATCACGGTACAGGGCGAGAAGATCGCCGTCACCAACCCGGACCGGATACTCTGGCCGGAGGCCGGCATCACGAAGCTGCGCTATCTGGAGAAGCTGGCGGAACTCGCGCCGTATCTGATCCGGCACTGCGACGGGCGGTATCTGACGGTCATCCGCTATCCGAACGGCATCCACGGCAAATCCTTCTACCAGAAAAACGCCCCCGAGCCGCTCCCCGCCTTCGTGCGCACCGCCGAACAGAACGGCATCCGCTATGTCGTGCTCGATTCGCTGCCGACGCTCATCTGGCTCGGCAACCTGGCGTGCCTCGAGTTCCACGCCTCGTTCGACCGGATCGGCGAGCCGCTGCGCCCGACGGAATGGGTGATCGACCTCGACCCGTCGCGGGAGGAGGAGCCGCGCCTCATGGAGGCGGCGTGGCTCGCGGGCGAGCTGCTCCGTTCCCTCGGCATCGCGTCCGTGCCGAAGACGTCCGGCGCGACGGGGGTGCAGATCGTCGTGCCGGTCGAGCCCGACCTCACGTTCGACGAGCTGCGCGATATCGGCCGGTTCGTCGGGGAATATCTCGCAAGCCGCCACCCGAAGCTGTTCACCATCGAGCGTCTCAAAAAAAACCGCGGCGACCTCATCTACTTCGACTATTTGCAGCATTACGCCGGCAAGACGCTGTCCGCTCCCTATACGCCGCGCGCCCGCCAGGCCGCACCCGTCTCGACGCCGCTCACGTGGGACGAGGTGCGGGCGGATGTGCGTCCGGCGGATTTCAACCTGCACACGATCGGGCCGCGCCTCAAGCGGCTGGGCGATCTGCTCGAGCGGGCGCCGCGCCAGAACCTCCGCCCGATTCACGAATTCATCCGGGGAAAAGGAAAGGGGTGAAGGCGGGGAACCGGACGAACCGCGCCGCAGCCCGCCCGCGTCTCACAGCAGCGGCGACAGCAGCCGCGCCGCGGCCCGTCCCGCCCGCGCGCCGGCCGTCCGGCCGCGCAGCTCCTCCGCCGACACCTCGCGCGAATCCGCGAAATCCCGGAGAAAATCCTCCTCCAGCCGCCCGATCGGCTTCCCGTCGAACAAGAGCGCGTTCAACTCGTAGTTGCTGTAGAAGCTGCGCATATCCAGGTTCGCCGTCCCCACCGACGCGAGCAGCCGGTCCACGAGCATCACCTTCGCGTGGATGAACCCTTTCCGATACCGGTAGACCTTCACGCCCGCCCCGCACAGATCGGCCGCGTGCGACAGCGTCGCGGCGAGCACGAACCGCGTGTCCGCGACGCCCGGCACGATCAGGCGCACGTCGACGCCGCCCAGCGCGGCCGTCCGCAGCGCCGCCTTCAGGCCGTCGTCCGGGACAAAATACGGCGTCGCGATCCAGATGCGCTCCCGCGCGGCCCCGATCGCCGCGAGCAGCGCGTCGTAAATCTCGTTCCGGCCGGGGCGCGGTCCGCACGAGACGATCTGCACCCGCTCGGCCGACGTGCAGGCGTGCGGCGGCCAATAGGCCGGATCCTCGAGCCGCTCGCCGGAAGCCAATTCCCAGTCCCGGACAAAAATGCGCTGCAAATCGTACACGGCGTCTCCTTCCACCCGCAAATGCGTATCCCGCCAGTACCCGATCTTCTTGTCCAGCCCCAAATATTCGTCGCCGATGTTGATGCCGCCCGTAAAGCCGGATTTGCCGTCGACCACGATGATTTTGCGGTGGTAGCGGTGGTTGATGCGTCGGCTGCGCAGCGCCGTGCCGAGCGGAAGAAAACACCGCACCTGCACGCCGCCCTCCGTCAGCCCGCGGATATAGGACCGCTTCAGCTTCCAGCTCCCGAAGCCGTCGTAGATGAGCCGCACCTGCACGCCTTCCCGCGCCTTGCGGATCAGGGCATCCCGGAACCTTCGGCCGACGCCGTCGTCGCGCAGGATGTAGTAGGCGAGATGGATGTGGTGCCCGGCCTTGTCGATCATGTCGAAGATCGACCGGAACGCCGCTTCCCCGTCCGTCAAAATCTCGGTCCCGTTGCAGCCGGTGATCGGCGCATTCGACATGCGCAGCAGCGCCCGCCGGAGCCGGTCGTCCGCGATGGCGGGGCCGCCCGGCGCGGGTGTCGAAACCGCCGCCGCCCCCGGCGCCTGTTCGGCAGCCGATAGGCGGCTTGAGCGTTCGCCCCGGTCTGCGGTCATCCCCCGTCCGTCGCGGCCGTCCCTGCCGCCTTCATCCCCGCCGCCGGTCTTGCCCCGCGCGAGCAGGAACGGCACGATGCCGACCACCGGCAGCGCGAGCAGGACCAGCAGCCATGCCGCTGCCCGGGCCGGACGCCGGTATTCCGCCGCGAGCACGATGACGGCTTCCGCCCACCAGACGACACCGACCGCCGCCAGCCACGGCCAGATCATGGAACCGCTCCTTTCCCGGCGAACATCGTCTCTGTAGTATGCCCTTGTCCCCATGACATGTTTCCCGGCGGACAGGAATAAATAACTAGTGTACGTTCCAACCATCACCGGACGGGGAGGGGCGCCGCGGCTTGAGGGACAGGGGTTCGAACCGGTGGTCGCTCATCGTCATGCGCGGCCCCGACAAGCGCGTCCGCCAGTTTCGGGTGCGGCGGCGCTTCGTCTTCGCGGCGCCCGCGGCGCTGCTCCTGCTGTTTGCCGCCGGCTTGGGGCTGCTGCAGGCGCGCGCGTCCTGGCAGCTTGCGGCGCTCGAGCGGCTGCTGGCCGAGCAGAACGCCCTGCACCGGGCGGCGCTTGAGGCGAAGGACGGACAAATCCGGGCGCTGGAGGCGGAGGTGCGGGCGCTGTCCGACCAGCAGACGGCGCTCGAGGAGCGGCTGCACGATCTGCGCGATCTGGAGCGAAGACTGGAGGATTTCTTCGATCGGTACGATAACGGGGCGGACGCGCCCGGCGCGGCGGACAGCCTCCGCGGGAAAGCGGATGCAGGACCGCAGGACGGAACGGACGCGTTGCAAACGGACGCGTTGCCCCCGCCGGAAGCGACCGCCGCCGACATGATCCGGGAGCTGAACGCGGACGAGCCCGATTTCCGCGCGCTCTCGGGGATGGTCGGCGAGCTCGACCGGTCGATGGCGCTCCGGCTCGAAGCGGCGCGGCTCCGGCAGCTCGAGGCCGACGCCCTGCCGTCCTTCTGGCCGACCCGTTCGCGCCAGATCACCTCGACCTGGGGATACCGCCGCGATCCGTTCACCGGCGAGACCGCGTTCCATGCCGGAATCGACATCTCCGGGCGGAAGGGCGATCCGGTGTACGCCGCCGGCGACGGCACGGTGGCGGAGACCGGCTTCGACGCCTCGCGCGGAAGCTACGTCGTGATCCGGCACCGGAACGGGCTGACGAGCCATTACTATCACCTGTCGGCCGTGGAGGCGGAACAGGGCGCCGCCGTGAAGCGGGGCGAGCGGATCGGCCGGCTCGGATCGTCGGGCAGGAGCACGGGACCGCATCTGCATTTCGGGGTCGAGGCGGACGGAGAGAGCGTGAACCCGCTCGATTATCTGGAGCTTGTGAAGGAGGATTAGCCATGCGCAAGAAACGACCGACTCCCGTGACCGACACGCTGATCGGCCGGGGCACCGTCTCCGAAGGCCGCATCGAGTGCGACGCGGGCCTCCGGATCGAAGGGGAATTCACAGGCGAGATCGTCTGCCGGGGCGACGTCGTGATCGGCGCGTCGGGCGTCGTCCGCAGCTCCGTCGAGGCGCGCGGTGTGACCGTCGCCGGCAAGCTGTACGGCAGCGTGAAGGCGCACGGCCGGTTCACCCTCCTCGCGACCGGCGAGATGCACGGCAACGTGGCGGCCGCGGGATACGTCATCGAGGGCGGCGCGAAGCTGAACGCCGATTGCCGAACCGACCCGTCCCTCGCCGATGGGCGCGCGGAGGCGCAGCGGGACGACGGCCGCAGACAGCCGGCCCACGCCGCGCAGGGCGCTCCCGCCATCGCGCCTGCATCCGCCGCCGACGCCCGGCTCTCCGCCCCGCAGACGAAAAAACAGGCAGGATGAGAAGCGTCTACCGCTCCCCGTCCTGCCCGTCTTCGATCTGTCCGTTGCCGTTCTGCCGGTTGTCGTCCGTTCCGTCCATCCGGATCATGAAGCGGTCGTAGCGGCCGTCGATCTCGCGCGCCATGCTGCGGTACCGCTTCGTCTCCTCCACGATCGGATCGTATTCCATCCGGATCCGCACTTCGTACTTCGGCGGCAGGATCGCGCGGACGAGCGCTTCGCGGTCCGGCTCGTCGATCGGACCGTCCTCCAGTTGCTCCGCGAGCAGCCGTTCCGCATCCGGACGGCCGGCCGCATGCGCCTCCGCATCCGATTGCGCGTTCGCGCGCGCATCCGCATGCGCGGCGCCATCCTGCGGACCGCTCCCGCCGTCCAGCCGTTCGTTCCGTCCTTCCATGCGAACCACCCTCCCGCAAACTCGCAAGTTGCCGTCCCGGGTAGTATCGGGCGCCGGCCGATCCGCTATTCGGCCGAGCGGAGCACGGCCAGCAGCTCCTCGTGCACGCCGCCGTTCGACGCGACGACGTTACGCACGCCGAGGTGGTACGGATTGCCGTCGAGATCGGTGACGACACCGCCCGACTCCTGGATGAGCAGGGCGCCCGCCGCGATGTCCCAACTGTTCAGGCCGATCTCCCAGAAGGCGGAGAGCCGGCCCGCGGCGACATACGCGAGATGCAGCGCCGCCGACCCGGCCGTGCGCACGTTCCGCACGCGCGGCACGACGGCCTCGAGCTGGCGCATGTTCAGCGGCAGCGCGTGCTCCCGGTCGGCCGGAAAGCCCGTCGCGACGAGGCTGTCGCGCAGACTCGCCTCGCCCGACACCTGCGTGCGCTTGCCGTGGACGTAGGCGCCTTTGCCCTTCTCCGCGATGAACAGCTCATCCTTCGACGGGTCGTAGACGACGCCGAGGATGACCTCGCCCCGGTGCGCCAGCGCGATCGAGACGGAGAAGAAGGGAAATCCGTGCACGAAGTTCGTCGTCCCGTCGATCGGATCGACAATCCACAGATATTCCGCGTCCTTCAGTTCCGCGATCGCCTTTTCGGACGCGGCCGGACCCGGCTCGACGCCCTCCTCCCCGAGGACGGCATGGTCCGGAAAATGCGTCAGGATCAGGCTGCGGATCAAATTTTCCGAGCCCTTGTCGACTTCCGTCACGAGATCGTGGTGCGAGGTTTTCAGGTCCAGTCTGGAATAGCCGCCCACCTTCGTCTTGATCCACTCGCCCGCCTTCGCCGCGCAGTTGATCGCCACGGCGGCGAAGCTTTTCCGGCCGATGACCTGCCGGTTGTCCGAATTGCTCATGAACTCCCCCCCTTTCCGCTGTCGTTCCCGTGAAAAACGATCTTCCGTCACGCGGTGCGCCCGCGATGTTTCCCTACATCGATTGGAAACCGTCCCACATCATGCGAACCGCCAGCACGAGCAGCGTCACGCGCAGCAGCCACAGCAGTCCCTGCCCCGACATGCGCCTGGCGATCCAGGCGCCGATCCGGCCGCCGATCCACGCCCCCGGCACGAGCGCCGCCGCGAGCAGCCAGTCGATCTCGCCGAGCGACGCCTTCACACCGCTGCCGAGCATCGCCGACAGGAAGATGGTGAACATCGAGGTCGCGGTCGCCACATGCGGCGGAAAGCGGAACAGGATGACCATGACCGGCACGAACAGCGACCCGCCGCCGATGCCGAACAGCCCGGAGACGAGGCCGACCAGTAAGCCGACGACGAGGCCGGGCAGGTACGCGAAGCCGTATTCGTGCGCCCGCCCGTCCGCGTCGGTCCAGACGCGGGTGACCGGCCATCGCCGCGAGGACGGCTTCATCCGGTCGCGCAGAATGAGCAGCGCGGCCATCAGCAGCATGAACACGCCGAACGCGATCTGGAACGGCCCGCCGGCGAGCCGACCGGTCAGGGCGGAGCCGAGCATCGCGGCGGGACCGCTCGTGATGAAGAGCACCCACGCGATGCGGAAGTCGACGCGCCGGTCCTTCATGTACGACAGCGTCGAGGCGAGCGCGGTGAAGATCAGCACCGCCAGCGACGTGCCGACGGCCGTGTCGTGCCCGATCGGCTCGCCGGTCAGCATCGGGCCGAACAGGATGAGCGAAGGCACGATGATGATGCCGCCGCCGAGGCCGACGATGCTGCCGAAGACGGCGGCGATGAGCCCGAGAATGACCAGCAGGATGATGGCAATCAGCATGCGAATTCAAGCGCCTTTCCGATGATGTGGTGCCGGTCCGCCGGTCGCGGCGTCCTTCCCGGGACCCTTATACGCCGACAATATGGTAGCCGTTGTCCACGTAAATGACTTCGCCCGTGATGCCGCGCGACAGGTGGCTCATCAGGAACATCGCCGTGTCGCCGACTTCCTCCGCGTCCGTCGTCCGGCGCAGCGGCGCCTTCTCCTCGACCTGGCGGAGGATCGAGTTGAAGTCCTTGATCCCCTTCGCCGCGAGCGTGCGGATCGGGCCGGCCGAGATCGCGTTGACGCGGATATTGTATTGCCCGAGGTCGGAGGCCAGATACCGGACGGACGCCTCGAGCGCCGCCTTCGCCACGCCCATGACGTTGTAGTTCGGCATCGCCCGTTCGGCGCCGAGGTAGGTCATCGTCATGATGCTGCCGCCTTCGGTCATGAGCGGATACAGTTTCTGCGCCACCGCCGTCAGCGAGTAGACGCTGATGTCGTGCGCCAGCGCGAAGCCCGCGCGCGAGGTGTTCACATACAGCCCTTCCAGCTCCTCCGTCTTCGCGAAGGCGATGCTGTGCACGATGCCGTGCAGCACGCCGAACGATTCGCGCAGCGCGTCGGCGAGCCGGTCGATGTCTTCGTCGCTCGTCACGTTGCAGGGCAGCACGAGCGAGCCCGGCATCGTCTCGGTGAGCTTGCGCACGCGCTCCTCCACGCGCTCGCTTTCGTATGTGAACGCGAGGTTGGCGCCCTGGGCCTTCAGCGAACGGGCGATTGCCCAGGCGATGCTCCGGTCGTTCGCCACCCCCATGACGACGATGTTCTTGCCGCTAAGCAATCCGCTCATGAACCGATCTCCTCCTTGAATTATCCTTCGTCCAACTTAACGGATTCTGACAGCGATTTCAAGTGGCACTCCCACCGGCCGGCGCAAAATGCTCGTCCGCCCGCGGGGGCTTGTCCCGCCACCGGGACATCGGGCCGCGCGGGGCTTGTCCCCGCCAGAGTCAACGAGCCGTGCGGGGGGCTTGTCCCGGCGGCGGAAACGGCAAGCGCCCGCACCCGCCGCTTCACGCCGACGCCCCTCCGTCCCGCGCCGACGCTGCGCGAAACGCGGGTTCTTTTCTCACATCGGGATGGCCGGCCGTCAGGCGTCCCCGCGTTCGCCGAAGTACATCTCGTGCGCCAGCGCCGTCTGGACGCGCGATTCCTCCTCCGTCAGCTTGCGGACGAGATCCATCTCGACCGCGGTCACTTCCTCGCCCTGGAAGTTGATCTCCGCGATCGACGCGGTGATCTTGACGATCGCGATCGCCTTGTTGTCCGGCGTATAGGCGATCACCTTCTGGCCGGTCGGATAGACGCGAAAGCCCTGCTTGATCATCTTGCACCGGCCGTATTCCAGCAGATCGTACAGTTCCTGTTCGTTCTTGAACTTGCACACGGAGTTGAACTCGGTCGCGAAACCCATCGGATTCCCTCCTTGACCTGGTCGATGCGCGGATCCGTTCGCCGCAGCGGATCTATTCGCCGTAGACGAGCTTCTGCTTCGCTTCATATCGCTCGAACGCGAGCGCGATCAGCCGGTCCAGCAGCTCCCGGTAGGACAGGCCGGATTCCTTCCAGAGCAGCGGGTACATGCTGAACGGCGTGAAGCCCGGCATCGTGTTCACTTCGTTGATGAAGATGCGCCCGTCTTCCTTGCGCAGGAAGAAGTCGACGCGCGCGAGGCCCGAGCAGTCGATCGCCTGATAGGCGCGCAGCGCCATCTCGCGCACCTGCTCGGCCGTCTCGTGCGGGATGTCGGCCGGAATCCGCATGACGGATTTGCCGTCGATATATTTTGCGTTGTAGTCGTAAAATTCGTTCGAGGAGATGATCTCGCCGACGACCGACGCGCGGGGCTCGTCGTTCCCGAGCACGCTCACCTCCAGCTCGCGGGCGTTCACGAACTCCTCGACCAGCACCTTGCGGTCGTAGCGGAACGCGTGTTCCACCGCCTGGATGAGCTGCTCGCGGCTGCCGGCCTTCGAGATGCCGACGCTCGAGCCGAGGTTGGCCGGCTTGACGAAACACGGATAGCCGAGCGACACCTCGATCTCCATGATGAAAAATTGCGAGTCCTTGTCCCACTGCGACCGGGTGAAATGCCGGAACACGCACTGCGGCAGCCCCTCGTGGGCGAACACCCGCTTCATCATGATCTTGTCCATGCCGACGGCCGAAGCGAGCACGCCCGCGCCGACGTACGGAATGCCGGCCATTTCGAACAGCCCCTGGATCGTGCCGTCTTCGCCGTACGTGCCGTGCAGTAGCGGGAAGACGACGTCGAGCCGTCCGGCGGCGCCGCCCGCGGGACCCGCGGCGGCCTTCTGCACCGACCGGCTTCCGGACGCGGCCGGCGCGGGCGGCCGGGAGGCCATCCGCTCGAACACCGGCAGCAGCATGTGCTCCGACCGGGCGCCGTCCGCCTGGTCGTAGCGGATGAGGCCGATGTGCTCCGGAGGCGCCGTCAGCGCCGGCCCGGCGTGCCAGATTCCCTGCTTCGTGATATAGAAAGGCTGGATTTCATATTTGTCGTAGTCGAACGCCTGCAACACGGAGAACGCGGTCTGCAGCGACACCTCGTGCTCTCCCGATCGACCGCCGTAGACGAGCCCTACCCGAATTTTCTCCCCCATGTCCATCCTCCGGTTCCCATATTGTCCTGAAGCCTGCGCCGCTGCCCGGCCGCGCGGACATTCAGAATTCATCCGCGATGTGAAAGAATCGGTACCGCGTCCGCTCCGTCCAGGCGTAGGAATCGCGGTAATCCCAGTAGCGGTGGCGGCTGGCCGTCGTATTCGCGTTGACGAGCGGCATCCCCGCGCTGTCGAAGGCAGTGACGATCGTGCTGTGCCGGAACCTGCCGTCGCCGTCCCAGTCGTAGAAAATGACGTCGCCGAGCGCGAGATCGTGCGGCGATTCGACCCGCACGGCCCTGAGTCCGGACGGCGCGCCCTTCGCCAAATACGATTGAAGCGCATGCGAGACCGCCCAACTGTAGCTCCACAGCTCCCGGCCGCCGCTGCGCCCCTTGTACCACCAGCCCGAATCCCTCCTACCAGTATAGTTCATCGGAGCTTGGCCTGCAAAGAGGCACTGGGAAACATAATTCGTGCAGTTCACCTCGAACTTGATGTACGCCGGATTCGGCGCGTTCCACCAGCGGTCGGCGTACGCGGCCGCCAGATCGCGGCGGTACGGAATTCCCGCGCGGACCCGGTGGAAATGCGGCAGCAGCCGGCCGTTTATATAAGGAAGCGGAAGACGCGGTTCCTCCTCCGCCTCCGTCCCGGACCGGCCGAAGCCGGAATCGCCGTCGGGGGCGGCCGGCTCCTCCGGCGCGGGGGGCGCCGGACGCAGCTCCGCGATTTCGGGCTCGATGCGGATCACCCGCCAGACGCCGCCCAGCCGTTTGAGCCGGATGTGTTCGGTCTCCAGTTTCTCCTCGGTATAGGAGGCTTCCCCGAAGGACAAGCTTCGCTTGAGATGCAGCTCGAGACAGACGTCGACCGTGTCGCCGTCTTCGCGGCAGCCGAGCAGCGCGGCCCGCGCCTCGTGCCGCTCGGTGCTGGCGCCGCGCCACCCGTCGCGCTCGCGCATGCGCTTCAGCCGGGTTTCGAGCCGCGCCAGATGCCGGTCGTCGTCGGAGACGGCGGCAAGCGGCCCGGCGTTCAGGTCGATCTCCGCTTCATTCACGCATTTCACGTATTCGTGCACGGCCGCCCGCCATCCGTGCAGCGCCGGCGGGCGACGCCCGGCTGTGCGCTCTTGCGCCATGCCGGCCACTCCTCCCCTCGGTCTCGCGCCGTGTCCCGGATTCCCGGGAACCTGTTCCCGGGCAGGAAGCGAATCGCTTCATGTATATGTGCGGCGCGGCGTTTTCATGAATCCGGGCTTTACGTTGGCCATGGCAGACGATATACTAGGAATATAGCGCGATTATGAAATTGAGTTTCACCAGACGAAACCGAAACCGTCCGGCGGAACGAATCGCGGCATGCAGATCCCCATCGGCAAGGAGGAGAATCAACCATGGCGAAGCAAGATGCCTACGGCATCCGCTCCAGCCTTGAAGTCGGAGGCAAGACGTATACGTACTTCCGGCTACAGGGGCTGGAGGAGCAAGGCCTCGGCAGCATCGGGAAGCTTCCGTACTCGATCAAGGTGCTGCTCGAAGCGGCCGTCCGACAGTTCGACGGACACGCCATTACGAAGGATCATGTGAAGCTGCTGGCCACCTGGGCGGAAGGCCGGCAGGACAAGGAGATCCCGTTCATCCCCGCCCGCATCGTGCTGCAGGACTTCACCGGCGTGCCGGTCGTCGTCGACCTCGCGGCGATGCGCGACACGGTGAAGAAAGCGGGCGGCGATCCGAAGCGGATCAATCCGCTCGTGCCGGTCGACCTCGTCATCGACCACTCCGTCATGGTCGACGCGTTCGGCTCGCCCGACGCGCAGGAGACGAACGAACGGCTCGAGTTCGAGCGGAACGGCGAGCGCTACCGCTTCCTGCGCTGGGCGCAGACGGCGTTCAACAACTTCCGCGTCGTGCCCCCGGGAACGGGCATCGTGCACCAGGTGAATCTGGAATACCTCGCCACCGTCGCGGCGACGAAGGAAGTGGACGGCGAGACGCTCGTCTTCCCGGACTCCCTCGTCGGCACCGACTCGCACACGACGATGATCAACGGCCTCGGCGTCGTCGGCTGGGGCGTCGGCGGCATCGAGGCGGAAGCCGGCATGCTCGGCCAGCCGCTCTATTTCGTCACGCCCGAGGTCATCGGCTTCAAGCTGACGGGCAAGCTCGCCGAAGGCGCGACGGCGACCGACCTGGCGCTGACCGTCACGCAGATGCTGCGCAAGAAGGGCGTCGTCGGCAAGTTCGTTGAATTCTTCGGCCCGGGCCTGTCGAACATCAGCCTGCCGGACCGCGCGACGGTCGCGAACATGGCGCCGGAGTACGGCGCGACGATCGGCTTCTTCCCGGTCGACCACATCTCGCTTGACTACCTGCGCCAGACGGGCCGCAGCGAGGAGCAGATCGCGCTGGTCGAGGCTTACTACAAGGCGCAGGGCATGTTCCGCACGGACGACACGCCGGACCCGGTCTTCTCGGACATCATCGAGCTCGACCTGTCGACGGTCGTGCCGAGCCTCGCCGGTCCGAAGCGTCCGCAGGACCGCATCGAGCTGACGGCGATGAAGGAATCGTGGAACAAGATCATCCGCACGCCGATCGACCAGGGCGGCTACGGCCTCAGCGAGGAGAAGATCGCCGAGACCGTCGAAGTCAAACACCCGAATGGCGAAGTCACGAAGCTCGGCACCGGCTCGGTCGTCATCGCGGCGATCACGAGCTGCACGAACACGTCGAACCCGTCCGTCCTGATCGGCGCCGGCCTCGTCGCGAAGAAGGCGGTCGAGCGCGGCCTCAAGGTGAAGGATTACGTGAAGACGTCGCTGACGCCGGGCTCGCTCGTCGTCACCGACTATCTGCGCAAGGCCGGCCTGCTGGAGCCGCTCGAGAAGCTCGGCTTCTACATCGCGGGCTACGGCTGCACGACCTGTATCGGCAACTCCGGTCCGCTGCCGGATGAAGTGAGCCAGGCGATCGCCGACAACGACCTGACGGTCGTGAGCGTCCTCTCCGGCAACCGGAACTTCGAAGGCCGCGTCCACGCGCAGGTGAAGGCGAACTATCTGGCGTCGCCGCCGCTCGTCGTCGCCTACGCGCTTGCCGGCACGGTCGACATCGACCTGACGAAGGAACCGATCGGCCACGACGCCAATGGCCAGCCGGTCTACCTGCGCGACATCTGGCCGACGCAGCAGGAGATCCAGGAAGCGATCAACCGCTCGCTGACGCCGGACATGTTCCGCGCGAAATACGCGAACGTGTTCACGCAGAACAAGCGCTGGAACGAGATCCCGGTGCCGCAAGGCGAATCGTACGAATGGGACGAGAAGTCGACCTACATCGCGAACCCGCCGTTCTTCGAGAACCTGCATGAAGGCGTCAAGGATCTTGCCGACATCACCGGCTCGCGCGTGCTCGCGCTGCTCGGCGACAACGTGACGACCGACCACATCTCGCCGGCCGGCAACATCAAGGTCGACAGCCCGGCGGGCAAATACCTGATCGAGCGCGGCGTCAAGCGCGAGGACTTCAACTCGTACGGCTCCCGCCGCGGCAACCACGAGGTCATGATGCGCGGCACGTTCGCCAACATCCGCATCCGGAACCAGGTGGCGCCGGGCACGGAAGGCGGCGTGACGAAGTATCTGCCGACGGACGAAGTGATGTCGATCTACGACGCCTCGATGAAGTATCAGGCGGACGGCACGAACCTCGTCGTCATCGCCGGCAAGGAATACGGCATGGGCAGCTCCCGCGACTGGGCGGCGAAGGGCACCTACCTGCTCGGCGTCAAGGCCGTCATCGCCGAAAGCTTCGAGCGGATCCACCGTTCGAATCTGGTCGGCATGGGCGTTCTGCCGCTGCAGTTCCAGAACGGCGACAGTTGGAAGTCGCTCGGCATCACGGGCCGCGAGACGTTCGACATCGTCGGCCTGACGAACGACCTGAAGCCGGGCGACACGGTGAAGGTCGTCGCCACCCGCGAAGACGGCAGCAAGTTCGAGTTCCCGGTCACCGTCCGGCTCGACTCCTACGTCGACATCGACTATTACCGCAACGGCGGCATCCTGCAGACGGTCCTCCGTCAGATGATCGCGGGCTGACGCCGTTCGGATCGTTCCGCACACGCAACAAAGAAGGGCTCCGCTCAAGCGTTTCGCTCGGGCGGAGCCCTTTTTCGCGCTTGGGCGGAGTCCCGCGTCCGTCAGCTTATGCGATACACGCAGCTTCGGGTCAGTTTATCTTACACATGAAAGCTTGCTCCCGTCCGGATTCTCGCATAGACGGCACCTGCGCGTCATATAACGTAACGAAAAGAGAGAGGCGTCTGGTCGCCAAGTCTTGAGTCCGAAGGGAGGAGATGGAGATGAAACCGGAAGAAAGGAAGGCAAGTCGACGGTTCAAGGCGCTTGTTGCGGGCATTCTGGCGGTCGCGATGATCTGGAGCACCACCTCCACAGTCCTGGCTTCTTCAGGCGCCGCGTTCAAGCTGGAAGAAGCCACGATCGCGGACGTGCATCGCGCCATGGAGGCGGGGGAACTGACCTGCCGTTCCCTGGTCGGGCAATATCTTGCGCAGATCGAAGCCTATGACAAACAGGGCCCCGCCCTCAACGCGATCATTGAAATCAATCCGTACGCGCTCAGCGTGGCGGACGCGCTGGACCTGAAGTTTGCCAGAGGCGGGTTTACCGGTCCGATGCACTGTGTGCCGGTCATCGTGAAGGACAACTACAACACGATGGATATGCCGACGACGGGCGGTTCCCTCTCCCTGAAAGGGTTCATGCCGTACAAGGACGCGCATGTGGTGAAAAAGTTGCGGGACACCGGAGCCGTCATCCTGGCGAAATCCAACCTGAGCGAATTCGCCAACGGCACCACGACGTTCAGCTCGCTGGGCGGCCAAACCCGGAATCCCTATGATCCGACGCGCATTCCCGGCGGCTCGAGCGGCGGCACCGGCGCCGCCATCGCGGCCAACATGGGATTGGTCGGCCTCGGCACGGAAACCGGTCGCTCGGTGCGCGGTCCCGCCGCGTACAACGGCCTGGTCGGACTGGTGCCGACCGAGGGGCTGGTCAGCCGGGAAGGGATCATTCCGCTGAGCGACCATCTGGATCGCGCGGGTCCGATCACCCGGACGGTGGAAGATGCGGCCAGGATGCTGGACATCATGGCCGGATACGATCCGGAAGATCCGATCACCGTCGAAGGTTACGGGCAAATTCCGGATACGTACACCAAGGCGCTGGTCAAGGACGGCCTGAAGGGGGCGCGGCTGGGCGTACTGCGTCAAGGCTTCGCTCCCGAAACGATCGGCACGGCGGATACGGCGAATCCGGAGGTGCTGGCGCTCATCGAGCAGGCGATCCAAGACCTCGAGGCGCTGGGAGCCGTCATCGTCGACAACGTCGGCGCGGATATCGACCTGAACGAATATCTGTCCCTCCCCGGCGTGCCGTATCAACAGAAGACGGGCATCAACGACTACCTGGAAAAATACGGACGGTTCGCGCCGGTGCAGACGTTCGAAGATATCGCATACTCCGGGCTCATCGATCCGAACCTCGAGGCGGGCTTCCGGAGGAGCGCCGCCGATCCGGAAACCGATCCGGAAAGCCTGGAGTTCTACAGGGGCAAATACAACAAGCGGAAGCTCCGCAACATCCTTACGCAAATCATGGCGGAGCACGAGCTGGACGCCCTCATCTATCCCTACAACATCGATGTGGCGCAGAAGATCGGCGAAACGATGGACGCGGGGAACCGGTTCAGCCCGAACTCCGGCTTGCCGGCCATCGTGGTGCCCGCCGGCTTCACCGGTGACGGAATGCCCGTCAGTCTCGAGTTCCTCGGTCCGGCATTCAGCGAGTTTGAGCTGATCAAGTTCGCCTATTCGTATGAGCAGGCGACGAAGCACCGCAAGCCGCCGGCTTTGACACCGGTAAAATGAGCGGCGCGTGAATCGCGTTTCGCGCAAAAGGGTTTCCGCGCAGGCGCAGGCGCATGTCTGGCCGGAAACCCTTTTTCCGGTTGGCGCGATCATTTGCTCCACTTGAAAGGAAGAGTGCGATGCTGCTGACCGTCGCCTATCCCGCTGTGCTGGCGCCGGAGTCGCGGGGCGAGCGGCGTCGGGACCGGTGAAAGGACGATGCTGCACGGCGAATCGCTCAACAGCGGGCGATGCGCCGTCCTTGGATCATATCCCCGTCGATCAGCAGCACATTTCCGCGCATGTCGTTGGCCATGTCTCAACGATGCGGGCGGCTGACGGAAGGGGATAAGGTCGAAAAGGAGCGGAGCACGGGTGATGGAGCGAATGGGATAAGGTTAAAAAGGACCGGACACGGCCGCTGAGCAAAGGGGACAAGATCAAAAAGAGGCTGAGCGGGACGGTTGAGCGAAGGGGACAAGATCGAAAAGGGAGCGGAACGCCTGCCGCTCCCTTCGCATGTGCGCGCTTCAGCGCCTCACGTCGACGCCGAGGCGCTCGGGATGCGTGTACACGTTCATCCGGCCGCCGCGGACGAAACCGACGGCCGTGATGCCGAGGTCGTGCGCGAGCCGCAGGGCGAGGCCGGTCGGCGCCGACTTCGCGATCAGGATCGCCGCGCCGATCTTCGCCGTCTTGAGCAGCACCTCCGAGGAGATCCGCCCGCTGAAAATGATCGCCGCATCCCGGGTTGAAACGCCATTCCGCAGACAGTGGCCAAGCAGCTTGTCGAGGGCGTTGTGGCGGCCGATGTCCGTCCGCATCGCAACCACCCCCCGCCCGGGCGCCCACAACGCCGCGTTGTGCACGCCGCCCGTGCGCGCGAATTCGCTTGATGCGCGCTGCAGCTCGGCCATCGCGGCAAGGCATTCCTCCGGCCGCATCCGCACCCGCGACAGCGACGTCCGCGCTGTGCGGACGTCGCTCTTGAAATAGAACTGGCGGCTGCGCCCGCAGCAGGAGCCGATGACGCGCCGGCCGAAATCGGCCTCCGCCCCGGCCAGCCGGCGGCGCAGCGCGACGTCGGCGAAGCCCGCCGTCCCGTCCCAGTCGATCCGCGCGACATCGCCGGGCTCCGCGATGATCCCTTCGCCCGCGAGAAAGCCGTACACGAGATCCGTGGTGTCCTGCGGCGAGCAGACGATGGTGGCGAACTCTTCGCCGTCCAGCCGGATCGTCAGCGGGATCTCCTCGGCCACCGCGTCCTCGCCGGACGTCCAGCCGTCCTCGCCGTATCGCCATACGGGAAAAAGGGCGTCGATGGCGCGGTCTATTCCGTCCGGCATGGCGGCTCCGCCCCCGTTCCGGCAGACGGCGCCGCCGGCGCTTCCTCCGGCTCGTCCGCTTCCTTCGTCCGGTATTTGCGGTCCTTGCGGGCGTAGAAGACGTCGGCCTTCTCGACCCTCACTTCCGTGTTGTACTCCGGAATGCCCGCGTGCGGCTCGTAGACGCCGGACGGAAACAGCACGTTGCCCTCCGGCCAGAACAGCTCGAGGTTGCCGCGGGCGACGGGCGCCGTCCGCAGACGGCCGTAGAACCGGCCGAAACGGTTGTGGACGACGACCGCCTCGCCGTCCGCGATGCCGAGCTCGGCCGCGTCGTCCGGGTTCATCAGCACATCCTCGCGCAACGCGCCGCTCGACGGATCGACCTCGCCGTACACCATCGAGTTGAACTGCTTGCCCCGGCGCGTCGTCGCCATGAATGCGTCCTCCGACCGGCGGATGCCCGGCGAAGCGATCGGGATGAGCCGGCCCCGGCCGTCCGGCGTCGGGCAGACGCCGCCCTCGCACAGCCACATGCCGCCCCACTGGAAGAAGTCGCCCTGTTTCGCGAGGTCCTGGATGCCGTCGTAGTTCGGCGCGGCGAGCGCGATTTCCGCCCGGATCGCCTCCGCCGTCTCCGCCTTCATGACCCGCGCCGCCTCCTCCGGCTTCACGCGGCGCGCCAGGTCGAGGAAGATGCGCCATTCCTCGCGCGCCTCGCCGATCCGCGGCCCCGGAATCTCCGGCGAGAAATAGACCATCCGCTCGGTCGACGTCGACGTGCCGCCGCCCTCCTGCTCGTAGCGCGTCTTGGCCGGCAGCAGGATGACCGCCTCGCGGGCGTCCGCCAGCATCGACGTGTTCAGGATGATGTCCTGGTGGACGCGGAGCTCGATGTTCTCCAGCGACTGCCGGATGCGGTCCGGGTTCGGCATCGTTTCGAGGAAGTTGCCGCCCGACGTGTAGAACAGCCGCAGCCGCCGCCCGTGGCCGTCCGGCAGCAGCGCGTTCTCGAGCGTGACGCCGACGATGTCGCCCTGCCATTTCGGAAGTTCGAACCCCCACAGCTTCTCGATCCGTTCGATCGTCGCCGGATCGAAGTCGCCGCCCGGCAGGCTGAACGGGTCGGCCCCCATCTCACTCGACCCCTGCACGCCGCTGTGGCCGCGGATCGGCATGAGCCCGCATTTCGCCCGGCCGAGAAAGCCGCGCAGCAGCGCCAGATTGATCACCTGCGTCACGTTGTCCGTCCCGAACCGGTGCTGCGTCAGCCCCATGCTCCAGACGAACACGCCGCTCCGGGCGCGGGCCAGCAGCCCGGCGAACGCCGCGATCCGCTCGCGCGGAAGGCCGGAGCCCCGTTCGATGCCGTCCCACGACAATCCCTCGACGTGCGCCCGCAGTTCCTCCAGACCGTTCACGTGCTTGCTGATGAACGCCAGATCGAGTGCGGAGCCGGGCTCCCGCTTCTCCATCTCGAACCAATGCTTCATGACGCCGTTCATGAAGTCGATGTCGCCGCCGATGTTGACCTGATACCAGTCATCGGCCAGCTTCGTGCCGAACAGGGCCGATTCCGGAATACTTGGAATCCAGTAGCCGTCCATGGCCGGCTCGCGGTACGGGTTGACGACGATGACCTTCGTGCCCTGCCGCTTGGCGGCGTAGATGTACTTCGTCGAGACGGGCTGGTTGTTCGCGACGACGCTGCCCCAGAAGACGAGCACGTCCGTGCCGATCCAGTCCGTGTAGCTGCAGCTCGACGCGCCGATGCCGAGCGACCGCTTGAGCGCGGTCTTGGATGGCGAATGGCAGATGCGCGAGGCGTTGTCGATATGGTTCGTGCCGAGGAAGCGCGCCGTCTTCGCCGCCATGTAGTACGTCTCGTTCGTCAGACCGCGGGCCGTCAGGTAGAACGCCGCCTGCTTCGGGTCGATCGCGCGGAACTTCGCCGCGATCCGGTCCATCGCTTCGTCCCACGTGACGCGGCGGAAGCGGCGCTCCCCGCGCTCGCGGATCATCGGGTACGGCAGCCGGCCGAGCTCGCGCAGTTCGGCGCTCGTCATGCGCCGCAGCTCGTCGATGTCCGCCGTCAGGACATCGCCTTGGATGGCCGGCGCGGTGTTGAGGCGCAGCAGGTTGAGCCGCGTCGTGCACAGATGCGGGCCGACGAGCGTCCGGTCGCGCAGGCCGGAGACGCCGAGCGCGCAGCCGTCGCAGACGCCCCGGGTCAGGATGCGGTACGCGTAAGGCAGGTTGTCCCGGTTCCGCCATACGGTTTTCAGCGTGTCATAGATGTGGTGCGGCTTCACCTTGCCGAGACCGAGCGGGACCGGACTGACCCACAGACCGGGCTTCGGCGTCTTCGGCAGGCGCATCGGGCCGCCGTGCTTCGTCTTCCCCATTCGCGCTCATCCTCCCCTGTCCGTTCGCCTTGCGGAGTCATTTCCCCATCATCAGGGCCATGCGGCGCGCGGCCTCGCGGATGGCCGGCACATACGAGAGCATCACGTCCGGCGTCAGTCTGCCCGACGGCCCGGAGACGGCGAGGGCGGCGAGCAGACGGCCCGAGCGGTCCAGAATCGGCGCGGACACCGCCGCCGCGCCGGGCTCGCGCTCCTCGATGCTGGTCGCGTAGCCGGATGCGCGGATCGCGTCCAGTTGCCGCAGGAACGCCGCCTTGTCGATGGCCTCCGGCCAATCGGGATCGTCCAGCACGAGGCGCCGCGTCTCCTCGTCGCCCCAGGCGAGCAGCACCTTGCTCGAAGCGCCGACATAGAGCGGCATGCGGGCGCCGATCGGGGCGAAGCGCCGGATCGGCTGGTTGCTCTGCACCGCCTGGATCCGGATCCGCTCCTTGCCGTCGCGGACGTACAGGCTGACCGTCTCGCCGAGCATGTCGCGCAGCCGCTCCATTTCGGGCAGCAGCAGGTTGGCCGGGTCGTCGCCGGAGGACAGATTGGCCGCCAGCTCCCAGATCCGCATGCCGATCCGGTACCGCTCGGTCAGCGGGTCGCGCGCGACGAAGCCTTTGTGCTCGAGCGTGGCGAGCATGCGGTGCACCGTGCTCTTGTGCAGACCGGTCCGCTCCGCCATCTCGGTCATCGACCACTCGCCCTTCTCGAGGAAAAGCAGCAGGAGATCCAGCGCGCGCTCGACCGCGCGGACCGTCGCTTTGCCGTCGTCCATCGTGTGCATCGCCTCCACGGAATCCGCTGCGCGGATGTTTCGCACCATGAAACTCGTTATCATCCAGTATAACGCACTCCGGGGCGGCAGGCCATAGGCAATCCGTAAGCTTGCGGGCGCGCGGGGGTGCGGAACGCGGAACAAGCGGCGGAAAAAGGGCAGCGGGAGCGGGGCGGTACCGGGGTTGCGGCGGAATCGGTGGAAACGGAGGGAGACGCTGGATCATTTTTTACAAAAAGATTACACCTCCCTAACAACTTGTCGAGCCAAATTGACACCGCCGCCCGCCGTCCCCTACGATAGAACCACCCACTACAAGCGCTTACAAAACCGGGGAGGCGATGCCGCATGCGTTCGACGGTCATGCAACTGGAAGCAGGCATCGAAATCCGAAGCGGCGGCCCGGCGGCGGCGCCGGGATCCGCGCTGCTGCCCGGAAGCGGTTTGGGACTGCCCCTGTTGCCCGGCGATCCGCCGGCGGAACCGCGCGCCCCGGCGAAGCCGAGGCGCCGAAGCCGGCTGAAAATCGCCGCGGCCCTGCTCGCCGCCTTCACGGCGCTCGCGACGCTCGCCTTCACGGCCGTCCACGGCTGGATCGCGTGGCTGCTCGCCCATCCTCCCGTCGCGAAGCTCTCCTCCGATCCGATGCGCGAGAAACAGCTCGCCTATTCCGATTTTCGCATTCCCGCGTCGGACGGCGTGCCGGCGATCAACGGCTGGTACATCCCCGCCGCGGCCGAAAGCACGCGCACCATTGTCTTCAGCCACGGCTACGGCACGAATCGCGAGGAACCGTGGGTGCCGATGTACGATCTGGCCGAGGCGCTGCATCTGTTGGCGTACAACGTCATCCTGTTCGACTACGGCTTCGCCTCCGCGGAAGATCCGGCGCCGGCGACGGGCGGCGTCACGGAGTCGCGCCAGCTCGTCCGGGTGATCGAGTACGCGAAGGATGCGGGCGCAAGCGACATCATCGTCTGGGGCTTCTCGATGGGCGCGGGGACGGCGCTGCAGGCCGCCCTCCGGACGGACGGCATCGCGGCGATGATTCTGGACAGCACGTTCATCGCCGATTCCGACACGCTCGCGCTCAATCTGGCGCAGCTTTCACCGCTGGCCGGTTACCTGTCGCCCGCGCTCGTCGAAGCGTTCTTCCCGCTCTGGACCGGCACCGGCCTCTCCCGCATACCGGCCGACCGGATCAGGAGCGCCTCCTTCGATTTTCCGATCCTGCTCATCCACGGCACGGGCGACACGAAGGCGCCGGTCTCGATCGCCGAGGCGATCGCCGTGAGCCAGCGCCATCCGCTGTCGTCGATCTGGATCGTGCCGGGCGGGCTGCACGAAATGATGTTCCGCACGCACACGGAGGAGTACATGAACCGCGTGTCGTCTTTTCTCGCCGGCATAGGATGACTCCCGCCGCGTATACATCTCTACATGGAAGCATCCGGAAGCCCATGTCCGGGATGCGCCCGAAGGATGTATGCGGAAGGAGGCATCGCGCGCGGTGACGATGAGCGGGAACATCACGCCGGCCGATCCGGCGGAGACGATCGCCGCCTGGAAGCGGGAGGAGCAGCGGACGGCCGCCGAGCTGGCCCGGCGGATCGCGGCGTTCAATCCGTCCGGCGCCCGATTGCTCGGCGACTGGGTGCCGGTCTTCGACTATACGGCGCGCTGCGCCGAACATTGGCGTCAGACGCTGCAGGCGCGGCCGGACGGAGCGGGCGTCGGGGCCGCCGGCGGGGCGGGCTTCGCCGCCATCCCCGAACCGCACGGCCGGGCGCTGGCCGAGGCCGCGCAGGCGCAGACCGAAGCGTTCGCCGGGCATCTCGAGCGGCTGGCGGACGGGGCCCGCGTCAGCGGCCGCGCGGAGGAGGCGGACGCGCTGGCGCAGGCGACCGCAGCGGCGCGGGCGCGGCTCGCGGAACTGGCGGAGCGGGCGGGACTCGCGCGCCGGACCGGGCAGGCCGAGGGGACGCCGGCGCTCTGGCGGTTGGAGCAGGAAGGACGGGAAGAAGCGAAGCGGCCTGCCGGCCGGGCGGACGACGAGCCGGACGGGCGGATCGATCCCGGCGGTGCGGACCGCGCCCGGCCGGGCGGCGGGGCGGAGCGGGCCGTGCCGATCGGCGGCCACACGCTGCCGCCTCTCCCGTATGCCTACGACGCCCTCGAGCCGTACATCGACGAGAAGACGATGCGCCTCCATCACGATCTGCACCACCGCGCCTATGTCGACGGGCTGAACCGGGCGGAGCTGGCGCTGCAGGCCGCCCGCGCCTCCGGGCAATTCGACCTCGTCAAGCACTGGGAGCGGGAGCTCGCGTTCAATGGCGCGGGCCACTACCTGCATACGCTGTTCTGGAACGTGATGTCGCCGCGGGGCGGCGGCCGGCCGGACGGCGCGCTCGCGGCGGCGATCGACGCGAGCTTCGGCGGCTTCGAGGCGTTCCAACGCCAGTTCTCCGCGGCGGCGGCGCAGGTCGAAGGCGGCGGCTGGGCGATTCTCGTCTGGAGCCCGCGCAGCGGCCGGCTCGAGATCCTGCAGGCGGAGAAGCACCAGAACCTGTCGCAATGGGACGTCGTGCCGCTCTTGCCCCTCGACGTGTGGGAGCACGCGTATTATTTGAAATATCAGAACCGCCGTGCCGACTACATCCGCGAATGGTGGAACGTCGTGAACTGGCCGTACGTCGCCGGGCGGTTCGCGCAGGCGTCGCGGCTCCGGTGGGAGCCGTATTGAGACGGAAGCGGCCCGTGCTCCGCACAGGGAGACGGGCCGCCGTTTTCGATTACATCCGGATCAGTTGGAGAAATTCGTCCCTGAGCGCCGCGCTCTCCCGGAACTCCCCGCGGATCGCGGAGGTGACCGTCCGGCTGCCCGGCTTCTTGACGCCGCGGGAGCACATGCACAGATGCTCGCCTTCGACGACGACCATGACGCCGTGGGGGTGCAGCTTCTCCTCCAGGATGTCCGCGATCTGGCTCGTGATGCGCTCCTGCACCTGCAGCTTGCGCGTGACCGCCTCGACAAGGCGCGCCAGCTTGCTCAGGCCGACGATCTTGCCGCTCGGGAGATAGCCGATGTGCACCTTGCCGAAAAACGGCGCGAGATGGTGCTCGCACTGGCTGTAGTAAACGATGTCCTTCACGATCACGAGCTCCTCGTGCTGCTCGTCGAACGTGACGCCGAGGACGTCGCCGGGATCGACCGAGTAGCCGGCGTAGATCTCCTCGAACATCCGCACGACGCGGGCCGGCGTTTCGAGCAGCCCTTCCCGGTCGGGGTCTTCCCCGATCATCCGGAGCATTTCCCGGACGAGCCGCTCCAGCTCGGCACGGTTTTCCGCCACATGCCGGTTGGTGTAGTCCTTCACGCCTGCCATTGCCGTAGACCGCCTCCTCCGGAGTCCCGCCGCCTCACTTCGGGCGGAAGTTCCCCCGCTTCATCATCTGCTGCGCCTGCTGCAGTTGCTTCTTGTTCAGGTTGTAGCCCATCTGCTTGGCCATCTTCGCGAGCATCTCCGGATCGCTCTGCATCTTCGTGAGCTGACGGCGGAGATAAAATACGCCACCCGCGAATCCGCCGATCACGCCGATGAGCAACGTCACAATCGGAATGATGATGTCCCACGCGTTCATTTTGGCCGCCCCCCTTTCTTCCGCGTCGCGCTCCGACGCAAGCGCCATCAAATCATAGCACACCCGCGAGCGGGCGGGCAACGTTCGCGCGCCGGCGCTCCAGCTCCAGCAGATGCGCTTTCGCCTCCAGCCCGCCGGCGTAGCCGACCAGCGCCCCGTCCGCGCCGATGACCCGGTGGCACGGCACGATGATCGGCAGCGGGTTCCGGTTGTTCGCGCCGCCGACCGCGCGCACCGCGGATGGGCGGCCGATCGCCGCGGCCAGCGCCTTGTACGAGCGCACCTCGCCGTACGGAATGGCGGCGAGCGCCGCCCAGACGGCCTGCTGGAACGGCGTGCCGTGCATGGCCGTCGGCAGCTCGAACCGGACGCGCTCCCCGCGGAAATAGGCCGCGAGCTGTTCCGCCGCTTCCTTGAGCAGCGGATCGTCCGGCGTGTACGCGAACGCGCCGGGCAGCCCGTGCCCGGCCGCCCAGGCGGCCAGCTCCGCGCGCCGCGCGCCCATCCGGCCGAATTCGACCCGGCACAGCCGGCTGTCCGCCGCGAGCAGCACGAGCGGGCCGACGGGCGAATCGGCGATCTCGGCGTAACGGATGGCCGTCTCCGGTTGTTGACCCATCATGACTTCTCTATCCCTCCCGTATGCCGGATTCCGACGGTTCCGGCAATTCAAGGGCGTCCAGCGCCGCCCGGATCCGCGCCGCCGCCTCGGGATCGGGCTCGCCCGCCAGCGCTTCGCGCAGCGCCCGCTCCGCCTCGGCGCCACCGATGCGGCCGAGCGCCCAGGCGGCCGTGCCGCGCAGCACCGGGCGCGGATCGTCCTTCAGCACGCGGATGAGCGCCGGCAGCGCCGACTGGTCCCGGAAATGCCCGAGCGCGATGACCGCGTTGCGCTGGATCGGCTTCTTGCCCCGCCATGCGGCGGCGGACGCGCCGAACCGCTCCCTGAACTCGCGGTTGCTCATCGCGAGCAGCGGCACGAGCAGCGGCTTGACCGTCTCCGGGTCCGGCGTGAATTCCTCGTGCTGCGTCCAGTCCTTGCCGCGGTTGACCGGGCAGACGATCTGGCACGTGTCGCAGCCGTACAGCCGGTTGCCGATCTTGCGCATCTGCGCGTCGCTCAGGAACCCTTTCGTCTGCGTCAGGTACGAGACGCACGCCTGCGCGTTCAGCTCGCCCGGTCCGACGAGCGCGCCGGTCGGGCAGGCGTCGAGGCACTTCGTGCATTCGCCGCACATCTCCGTGACCGGCGTATCCGGCGGGAGCGGCAAGTTCGTGATCATCTCGCCGAGGTACACCCAGGAACCGAACTCGGGCGTGATGATCGCGCAGTTCTTGCCGCTCCAGCCGATGCCGGCCCGCTCGGCCACCGCGCGGTCGACGAGCGCGCCCGTATCCGTCATGGACAGCGCCCTGAGCTCCGGCGCCCGCTCGCGCAGCCACGCCTCGAGCCGGCCGAGCCGGTCCCGCAGCACGTCATGATAGTCGCGCCCCCAGGCCGAGCGCGACAGGATGCCGCGGCGGGCCCCCGGCCCGGACTTCGGCGCTTCGCGGAGCTTCGACGGATAAGCGACCGCGATCGCGATGATCGACCGCGGATCCTCCATCAGCAGCGCGGGATTCGTGCGCTTGTCCAGATCCGGCTCCTCGAAGCCGGACTCGCGTCCGAGCGCCCGGTGCCGCTCCAGCCGCTGCCTGAGCCCGTCGAACGGCTCCGCCGACGCGACGCCGATCTTGTCGATGCCGAGCGAGCGCGCCGCCGCCTTCATCTCCGCCTTCAGTTCGGCGTAGAATGCCGCGGGCCGCTCCGTCATGGCAGTCCTGCGCCCCCTTCGTCACCCCGGCTGCGACTGCCGCCTGATCTCGCTTCGCGCCAGTTCGTCGCACCGGTTGTTCCATTCATTGTCGCTGTGGCCTTTCACCTTGACATAGGATACCCGGTGCCGCTGCATGAGCGACCACAGTTCCTGCCAGAGATCCTGGTTCTCCACCGGCTTGCCCTTGCTGTTCCGCCAGCCGTTCTTCAGCCAGCCGTCCAGCCAGTTCTGGCGGAAGCAGTTCACGACGTACGCCGAGTCGCTGTAGACCGTCACGGCGCAGGGCTCCTTCAGCAGCTTCAGCGCCTCGATGACCGCGACGATCTCCATCCGGTTGTTCGTCGTCATCGGCTCGCCGCCGGATATTTCCTTGCGATGGGGTCCATAGAACAGAACGGCGCCCCATCCCCCCGGTCCCGGGTTGCCGGAACAAGCGCCGTCCGTGTAGATCGTCACTTCTTTCACGTGCCGTGTCGCTCCCAAATGTTCTTCCAGCGCGAGATCGGCCAGAGGATGAATTCCGCCTTGCCGCGCAGATCGCGGACGGGGACCGTGCCGAACGACCGGCTGTCCCTGCTTGCCCCGCTTCGCCGGTTGTCGCCCATGACGAACACCTTGCCCGGCTCGACCGTGAGCGGCCCGAAGTCGGGACCCGCGATTGCGACGTCCGCATACGGCTCGGACAGCCGCTCGCCGTTCACATACAGCGCGCCGCCCCGGATCTCGATCGTGTCGCCCGCAATCCCGATGACCCGCTTCACGATGTACTGGCCGCCGCCGGTCGCCGGCGCCGGATCGACCAGCACGGCGATGTCGCCGCGCTTCGGTCCGCCCAGCCGATAGCCGATCTTGCTCACGAGAAGCCGCTCGCCCGTGTGCAGCGTCGGCTCCATCGAGATGCCCCTTACGATCGTGAGGTCGAAAACGAACAGCTTCAGCGCAGCTGTGATGACGATCGCGGCCGCCAGCGCCTTGATCCAGTCGGCGAGCTCCGCGCGCCATCCCTTCGGCCGTTTGTCCATGCCATCCTCCGTCCGCCACTTCTCCGCATCAGGCGCTGAGAATAGAAAAGCATATCTTGCGGCCGAAAGCAAGGCGCGCAACATATGCCGTGGATGTTTCGTTCGGTTCGCCGCCCGTGACCGGCTTTCAGCCCGCCATGATCGCGAGTTTCCGGTTCGTGTGCTGGAAATCCTGGGCTTTGTAGCCCAGCGCTTCGTAAAGCGGAAGGATCGGTTGGTTATGCTCGTCCGCGGCCACCATGACTTGCGTGACCTTGCGCTGTTCGAACCGGACCTTGAGCCCTTGGATCAGCGCCTTCGCGCATCCCCGGCCGCGGTAGTCCGGATGAACGGCGATCCGGTAGTAATAGCCGCGGTCTCTGTCGATCGTGCCGATGATGAAGCCCGCGATTTGGCCGTCAATCTCCGCCACCAGAATCAGCTCGCTGTCCCACCCGAGCTGCCGGGAGAACGCCTCGCGCGTCTCTTCGCAGCAGGCTTCGGAGAGGACAGACTCCATCAGCTCCGATACGACACGGTAATCCGACAGTTGAAAAGAGCGAACAACCATGCATGGTACCCCCGCATTTTCATCGTTGAGAAAAAAGACAAGCACCTTATCCAATACGACAAAAATGAACGAATTCCTTCAAATTCTCAAAAAAAGTTCAAAAAGTTCGTCTGATTCATGGCAATGCTGCCAAAAGGCATGAATTTTAAGTGCTTACTCCCAATTAATAGGCAGGTTCTCGCCTGCAGGCAGCGACAGATCCCGTCAAAAGCATAGATATGCTGCTTCTCTGCTAGATCACCCCGTACGCCCGCAGCGTCACGAGCCGTCTCACCGTCATCCAGCCGCGCCATTCCAACTCGACGGCCGGGCTGACCGTCTCCCAGTTGATCGGAAAGCCGCCGTCCTCCCGCTGCTCGCGGACGAGCGCCCGCAGATGCTCCCCGATCTCCGCCTCCGTGGCGAATTTCGCCGCGTAGCTGTCCGGACGCGGCGCCCAGTCCAGCACTTTGTGCACGAAGCCCGTCGCGCCGGGGTCCCGCGCAATGGTTCCCGGACGGGCCAGCCAGGCGTCCACCTTGGGGGCATACCGTCCGGCCCGCTCCCGGTCGGGCGTATGCTGCAGGAACGCCAGCCAGTTCACCCCGTCATAATAGCCCCGTGGCTCTTCGGTCTCGAAGAAGCGCCAAATATATTCCACATTTTTCCGGAACCACGCTTCCCCGAAAATGTCCGTCCGCTCCCGCTGCTTGTAAAGGATCGCGATGACGTTGCCGGTCGGATTGATCGACGGCGCATCGTCGCGCTCCGTCTTCCACCACGGGGCATGCGGATATTCGCTCGCGTTCCTGAAGACGAAGGGCATCCCGCCGTCCGGCAGCGTGATGCCGCGGCAATACCGGATAATCCCGTCCAGTAGGTCCGGCGCGAAATACCCGATTTCGTCCATGATGACCAGCGCCATCTCCGTCGCGCAGGGCTGGCTGTACGGGCAGCGCAGATCCGGCTCGATCGCGTGGCCGAATCCGCCGTCCGGATTCTGGTACGCGCGGAGCGCCGCGATGACCGCCTCCTTCGACCCGCCCTCGAACAGCGCCTCGTACACCCGCCGCTCCAGCAGCCTGGCGTGCTTGTAGATGAAATCCCTCGCGCGCGTCAGCACAACGTTTCCTTCCATCGTTTCATCCTCCCTGATTCGCCGTCTTTTTTTCGTGACCGTCAGCCTCCCGTCCCCTGCTCCTCCCCGGCGGGCCGCCCGTACCGTTCGCACAGCCGCCTCGCCATGTCGAAGATCTCCCGCCTGAGCCGCTCCGGTTCCTTCACCTCGGCGTCCGTCCCCAGCGTGAAAAAGAAGCGCGCCGCCCAGTTCCACTCCTCCGCCGGACAACGGAAGTCCACCTCCCATTCGTCGTCCGCGATCTGCCGCACCCGCTCGCCGATGTGCTCGTCCTGCTCGGCGAGCAGCGCGCCGCGCCGGGTCAGCCGGGCGACGATCCGCACGGACGGCGCCTTCGCCCGGCCGCCCCGCGCCGATTTGCGGCGCTCCGACGGTCCGCGGCGGCTCGCATCATCGCGGCCGTCCGCGCCATCCTGACGGTCCGCCCCGTCCCGTCCGTCGTTCGCGCCGCCCTGTCCGCCCGGCGCCGGCGCTTCGATCGCCTCGACCGATGCCATCCGGTCCGCGCGGAACGTGCGCACCTCCCCGTGGAGCGGCGAATACGCCTCGCAGTACCAGAAGCCGTGCGCCGCGTAGATCCGCCGGGGCAGCAGCTCCAGCACGCGGTCGTGCCGCTCGGAGCGGTAGCGCACCCGGATCCACCGCGACGCGGCGGCGTGCTCCATCAGCTCCGGCAGGTGCGGCGCCCTCGCCTTCCGCTCCGGCACCGCGAACTCCACCCGCTCCAGCACCGGTTCGATCGATTCGAGCATCTTCTTCGGCAGCACGGCCCGGATCTTGTCGATCGCCGTCCAGCGAGCCTCGCGGAACGGGGTGTCGGCGAGGCGCGCCAGCGCGCGGAGCGCGAACAGCAGGGTGATCGCCTCCCGCGAATCGAACTGCAGCGGCGGCAGCCTGTACCCTTCCATCAGCCGGAAGCCGCCGGCAGGCCCGGCCTCGGCGTAGATCGGCACGCCCATCTCGGCCAGCGCCTGCATGTCCCGCAAGATCGTCCGCCGGGACACCTCGAACTTGTTCGCCAGGGCCTGGGCCGTCTCCGGCCGCTGCTGCAGCGCGATCAGAATCGCCACCAGCCTGTCCATCCGCCGCAACGCATTTCCCCCCGCTTCCCGTCATGATCGTATCACCCTTACGGTGACAGCAAGATTGTCACCATTCCATGTGCTCGAAAAATCCGGCCAGCCCTCCGCCGCGCCGGACTTTCGAAACACCCGTGTTGATTTATTCCGGACAATCATGGATAATATTGCTGAAAAAAACGATCACAGGAGGTCATCCAAACATGGCTCACGAACTGCCACCGCTTCCGTACCCGACGAACGCGCTCGAACCGCACATCGACGCGACGACGATGGAAATCCATCACGGCCGTCACCATAACACCTATGTCACGAACCTGAACAAGGCGCTCGAATCCGCGCCGGAACTGCAAGGCAAGTCGGTCGAGGAGCTCATCTCCGATCTGAACGCCGTTCCGGAATCGATCCGCACGGCCGTGCGCAACAACGGCGGCGGCCACGCGAACCACACGCTGTTCTGGCAAATCCTGAGCCCCAGCGGCGGCGGCGCTCCGACCGGCGCGCTCGCGGCGGCGATCGACAGCGAGCTCGGCGGCTTCGAGAAGTTCAAGGAGACGTTCTCGAACGCGGCCGCAACCCGCTTCGGCTCCGGCTGGGCATGGCTGGCCGTCTCGCCGGAAGGCAAGCTGAAGGTGTACAGCCTGCCGAACCAGGACAGCCCGCTCATGGAAGGCGACACGCCGATCCTCGGGCTGGACGTGTGGGAGCACGCTTACTACCTGAAGTATCAGAACAAGCGTCCGGACTACATCGCCGCGTTCTGGAACATCGTGAACTGGGAAGAAGTCGGCAAGCGCTACGAAGCGGCCGTCAAGAAATAAGCGCGTATTGTGGCGAAGGGGTTTTCCCGCTTGGGGAAGCCCCTTCTCGCTTGCGGGAAAGAGGGGATCGCGGCTGAAGAGCGGAAGCCGGTTGTATGCTGCGGCTGCCGCGCGTCCTGTGCAACGGCGTGTTAGCACGAAAGCCCCGTTGGGAAACGGGGCTTCATGATTCAGGTTTCGCCCGGCCCGGCCGGCGCGGCGCTCGGCGCGTTCGGCCTGCGGTGCCGGTGCTGCTCGCCGCCCGGCCGCTCGCCCTTGTGATGGCGCGGTCCGCGCGGCCCGTCGCCGGGGCGCGGGTTCGCATGGCGGTTCTTGTGCGCGTCGCCGCGGGCGGCCTCGGGTTTCCGGCCGTTCGGCTGGTGCGGATGCCGGTCGCCCTTGAACGGCGCGCCCTGGCCCTGCTGCCCGCCGCCGCGCGGGTCCTGCCGGCCGCCGGACGAGCCGCGCTTGCCGCCGTGCGGCGCGTGCTGCGCGCCCCCGTGCTGGCCGCCATGTCCGCCGCCATGCGGGCCGCCTTGCCCGTTCGGCTTCTGGTGCCCGAACCCCGGGCTTTTCTGCTGCTGCGCCTGCCGCTTCTGCGGCTTCTGCTCGCGCTGCTCCCGCGCTTCCCGCAGCTCGCGCTGCAGGATGAGCGCCTCGAGCTCCGCCCGCTCGGCCGCGATGCGGAGCGCCCGGCCCTCCCGGCCGGTCGACTGGTCGGCCCGCCAGCGCATGAGGCGCTCGCCGCCCGGCAGCGTCTGCGCCTTGCCGGCCAGGCCCGCGGCGGTCTCGCCGCTCGCCGGCAGCGCGCTCGTGAAGACGGAAGGCTCCTCCTCGGAACCCGACCCGAAGCGGTCGTTCACGTTGACCCGCCGCAGCACGAAATACGCGCAGCCGAAATTGCAGTACTCGTGAAGGTAGTCGACCAGATGGCCGATCGCCGTATCCTTCGTCGCCTTCGGATGATTGTCGCGGAAAAAGCCTTTCAGCCTTAGCTGGTTGTAGCCCCAGTCGCCGATCACATAGTCGTAGCGGTCCAGCACTTCGCTGTACCGTTCCCTGAAAGCCTCGGGGTTCCAACCGCCTTTGTGGTCGTGCACCAGCTCGAAAATTCTGCCGCCGATGTTGATCAAGATGAACCCCCCGTGTGAACCGGCGCCGCCGTCGCCGATTCGACCTGCTCGCGGGCGTGGTAGGAACTGCGCACGAGCGGACCCGACTCGACGTGGCGGAATCCCCGTTTCAACCCTTCTTCCTTCAGCGCCTTGAACTCGTCCGGATGGACGTACCGCTCGACGGGCAGGTGGTTCGGCGACGGCTGCAGATATTGCCCGATCGTCAAAATGTCGCAGCCCGCGGCGCGCAGGTCGTCCATCGCCTCGAGAATTTCGTGCCACGCCTCCCCGACGCCGAGCATGATGCTCGACTTCGTCGGGATCTTCGGCTGCATCTCCTTCGCTCGCCGGAGCAGCTCCAGCGAGCGGTCGTATTTCGCCTTCGCCCGCACCTTGTCCGACAGCCGGCGAACCGTCTCGATGTTGTGGTTCAGGACGTCGGGCCTTGCATCCATCACGGTGCGCAGCGCGTCCCAATTGCCCATGAAGTCCGGGATCAGGACTTCCACGCTGCAGAGCGGCAGCCGCTTGCGGATCGCCTTGATCGTCATCGCGAAGACCTGCGCGCCGCCGTCGGCGAGATCGTCGCGCGCGACACTCGTCACGACGCAATGGCGCAGATTCATCTGCTCGGCCGCCTCCGCGACCCGCTCCGGCTCGGCCAGATCGAGCTCCGTCGGCTGGCCGGTCTTCACGGCGCAGAACCGGCAGGCGCGGGTGCAGATGTCGCCGAGGATCATGAACGTCGCCGTGCGGGCCGCCCAGCATTCATAAATATTCGGACAGCGCGCTTCTTCGCATACGGTATGGAGCGTCTTCGCGCGCATCATCGCCTTCACTTCGGCGTAACCGCCGTCCGTCGCGAGCCGGATCCGGAGCCAGTCCGGCTTCGGCAGCTTCGGCTTTTCGCGTGTGCTCATGGGAATACCCGCTTTCCTGAGGGCGGGACTCCGGGTCCCGTGCCCTTGCTGATCATGGCGCCGGGGTGGAGCCATAATCTTTCTTATTATAACACGATTCGGATAAAAACCAATGATCTGCAGAGACTAACGGAGGACAAGGAGGCGATGGAACGCTATGTTTCGGCTCAAGCGGAGAGCCTGCGCGCGGATCGGCGCCGCCCTGACGCTGCTGGCGGCCTTCGCGCCCGTCTCCGCCGCCCAGGCGGCGCCCGCGGACGGCGGCGCGGGGCAGCCGGCGCGGGACGTCTACGCCGAGCGCCGCGCGCTCTTCGAGCGGGTAAGCATGCTGACCGGCATCCCCTGGCAATATCTGGCCGCCATCGACCAGTACGAGCGGGCGCTGACGAAGGCTCGTCCGAAATCGCGCCCGCAGCCGCGCGGACTGCTCGCGATCTACGTGCCGCCCGAGCGGTGGGCGGGCGAGCTCAACCCGGACGAGGAGGAGACGAATCCGGCGGTCATCCGCCATTTCGGCGGCATCGGCCTCGACGGCAACGGCGACGGCCGTGCCGACCGGACGGACGACGAGGACGTGCTCTGGACGGTCGCGCAGCAGCTCCTGAAATCCGGAACCGCGGAGGACGATCTCGCGATCGGGCTGTGGGAGTACTACCACAACACGCGCGCCGTCCAGCGCGTGCTGCAGTTCGCCAAGCTGTACGCCGCCTTTGACCGGCTCGATCTGGACGAGCACGCGTTTCCGCTGCCCGTGCGCGCCGACTACTCGTACCGGGACACGTGGGGCGCGGCGCGGGGCTGGGGCGGCTACCGGATCCACGAAGGGACGGACATCTTCGCCGATTACGGCGTGCCCGTCCGCAGCACCTGCTACGGCGTCGTCGAGACGAAGGGATGGAACCGGTTCGGCGGCTGGCGGATCGGCATCCGGGATATCGAAGGCGTCTACCACTATTTCGCCCATCTGTCCGGCTACGACAAAAACCTGAAGCCCGGCGACATCGTGAAGCCGGGCCAGGTGATCGGCTGGGTCGGCAGCTCCGGCTACGGCAAGCCGGGCACGTCGGGCAAGTTCCCTCCCCACCTCCACTTCGGCCTGTACCGCGACCGGGGCCTCGTCGAGTGGGCATTCGACCCTTATCCGCTGCTGAAAAAATGGGAACGCGAGGACTGGCGGCGGCTGCGGAAAGGAACCTACCGCTAGCGGCGGGGACTTGTTCCCCTCATGATTCCTCCGGCTTGGCGGCTTCCGGGGGATCCGGCACCGCCTCGCCGGAGGTTTCCCTGTCCGGCGGCGGAAGCGGCAGCGCGATGTTCGGCGCGTGGTCGGCGGTGGAGCCGGCCGGATTGCCCTTGTTGTCGTAATAGTACATCGGCACGTCGCCGACGACGAGCAGATAGGAAATCGGAATTTCGGTCACGACCGTCTCCGGCTGCGTGTCGAACGGGATGATGATGGCCATCTCGGCCGTGATCCGGATGTACACCTCGACGAGGATCATGTTGATGCCGGCGTCCCGCTGGCGCGTGCCGAGCTCGACCCGGGCCGCGCCGACGGGCTCGAAGCGCACGGGCATGCGCGGGCCGAACGACGCGATCACCGCGCTGCCGATCGCCTGGCCGATCGGAATGTGCTCGGGCACGTGCTTGATCTCGTGCAGCGTCCGCTGCACCGTCTCGACCGTCTCCGACGTGATGCGCATGTGCTCGGCATAGTTCAGCATGAAGCCGGTCACCCGGCCGTCTTCGCTCTTCTGCCATTCCACGAGCCGCTCGGCGTCCGCGCGGCCGGCCACCTGATTCGCGATCGCCTCGTTGATCGCGCGCGTCACGATCTGCTTCACCCGCATCGTGGCGACGTGCATGAGCGGCGGCCGCAGATTGCGCTCGACGTAGACGAACGCGAACGTCGCGAACACGACGAAGGAGAGGAGCGCGATCAGGAAGATCCGCTTGCCGCCGAGCCGGCGCCGCGGCTGCCCGGGCGGGCGTTGACCCGCGCCGGCGCGCACGCGGACGGCCGGCGGGCGGGACCGGCCGCACCGGAACGGAAGCGCCAGCAGCGGGCGGCGGCGCCGTGCGACGAAGCGGCCGCCCGGCGCGGGCCGATTCGCCGGCTTGGGCCGGCTGCCGGGCGTAAAGCGCCCGCCCGACGCGGAACGGCCCGGGGGCGTGAAACCGCCTCCGGTCGCGGGCGCGAAACGTCCGCGCGGCGCGGGACGACCCGCCCGCCTCCGCGCGCGGAAGCGCCGGCCGCTCCATCCCGGCAGCAGCGCGCCGATCGCGCGCGCGATGCCGCGTCTTCCCCATCTCGCCATTCGTCCCACCTCCGCGTCGGGCGCTTCGGCGCCGCCCGTCCGACGGCGCCCTCATCCCAACATATGCGGAGCCGTCCGGAAACATTTCCCCGCAAGCCCTTATTGACATCCCGGCGTTGAAGCGGTTTAATGATGAGTAGATAGATAAGATTGGTCGGCTTTAACCGAATCCGCACACCCGAAAGGAGGTTGCGCCATGAAGGACATTCCGCTGCCGATGATCAAGACGAACCAGTCCGGCATCGTCCTGTTCGTCGTCTTGGCGCTGGCCACACAGCAGCCCTGGTGGATCTGGGCCCTGTTCCTGATCCAGCTCATCGGCCTGATCTTCGGCCCGAAGGCGAACCTGTTCATCCGGCTGGGCCGGCTGGCCCTGACGGACGAGCGCCTTGCGCGGTCCGAAACGCAGGCCGCCGAGCTCGCCCGCTTCAACCAGACGATCGCCGTCAGCCTGCTCGGCCTGTCGTCCGTCTTCTACCTGGCCGGATGGAGCTGGCCGGGGCACGTCGCCGCCGGCATGGTCGGCCTGGCCGCGCTGGCTGCCGTGGCGGGCTACTGCATCGGCTGCACGATCTACTATCAGTACAAGAAGTGGCGGACGCTGCGCGCGCGGTCGCGGACGGAAGGCGTCTGAGCCGGCCGGATGGCCGCGCGTCCGATGCGCCCGAAGCGCGAAAAAGCCGATCGGAAGCCGTCCAACCTGGACGGCTCCCGATCGGCTTTCGTCTGTCCGCGTCAATCCAGCGTGAACGCCGGCAAGCCGGCCGGCAGCGGCAGCGGCTTCGTGCAGGTGCTCGACATCGCGTAATGCCGGCCTTCCGCCGACGCGATGTGGAAACCGTGCATCGCCTCGAGCACATGGTACGCGAGCGCGCCGCTTGCGCGGTGCGCGCGGCCCGTGCGGAGCGCCTTCGCCATGTCGGCCGCGCCGATGCCGCGCGCATTGTCCGTGCAGCCGTGGGTGAGCGGCACCTCGACCCACCCGCGCTCGCCGGCCCTGGACATCAGGACCGGACCGCCGAACGTGTTCGGGTCCGGCACGACCAGCGTGCCCTCGCTTCCGTACACTTCGATGCGCGGCAGCGTCGTGCCGCCCCTCACATCGAAGCTCGTGATGATCGTCGCGATCGGCCCGGCGTCGAAATCGATCACGCCGGCGATGTGCGTCGGCACCTCGACCGGAATGACCGTCCCGGCCTTCGGCTGGCTCGTGATCGTCCGCTCCGGGAACGAGATCCGCGCCGAGCCCGTGACGCGCCGGATCGGGCCGAGCATCGCGACGAGCGCCGTCAGATAATACGGCCCCATGTCGAACATCGGTCCGCCGCCGGGCTGGTAGTAGAACTCCGGCGACGGATGCCACGTCTCGTGGCCGCCGATCAGCATGAACGCCGTCGCGCCGATCGGCGTGCCGATCGCGCCCTCTTCGATCAGCTTGACGCAGGTCTGGATGCCGCCGCCCAGGAACGTGTCCGGCGCGCTGCCGACGAGCAGCCCCTTGCGCCCGGCCAGCTCCAGCACCTCGCGCCCTTCCTCGCAGGTCACCGCCAGCGGCTTCTCCACGTAGACATGCTTGCCGGCTTCGAGCGCCTTCAGATTGACCGGCGCGTGCGCCCGCGGAATGGTCAGATTGATGACCATCTCGATCTCCGGATCGGCGAGCAGCTCCTCGACGGTGCAGCCGCGCACGCCGTATTCCGCGCCCTTGGCGATCGCCCGCTCCACGTCGATGTCCGCGCAGGCGACGATCTCGAGCGATTCAAACCGGCTGCCGTTCCTGAAATATATCCCGCTGATGTTGCCGGTGCCGATGATGCCGGCTTTCACCTTGTCCATGGCCGAAATGTTCCTTCTTTCCGTATCGGGTAATCATGCGGTCAAGCGCAAACTCAGTCCGGACTGTCGCCCATGCCCGTATATTCCGTGTAGATGCGCGGGTTCGTTCCGCCATAGAGCGCCTTGCCCTCCGCCGCCCACAGGAAGCCCCGCCGCATCAGCTCCGTCACGACCGGCATGCGCAGAATGTTCGCCTTGTGGCCGAGCGAGCAATAGTAGACGCGGCCGACGCCCCAGCGCTTCGTCCAGATGACCGGCATTTCGACCGGACCGTTCAGCGCATGCGGGCCGGGGATGGTCGGGAACCGGGTGACGGCCAGCACCTCCACCGCCGGATCCACGTGCAGGTAATACTGCTCGCTCTTCACCGTGAAGTCTTCGATGCCCTCCACCAGCGGGCTCGACGACTGCTTGATGTGGACGAGGTATTCGACGCCGTCGTTGCCCGGGTGCGCAACCCAGTTGCCGCCGGTCATGAACTGCCAGTCCACGTTCTCGCGGAACGCGTCGCACATGCCGCCGTGGCAGCCCGCGAGGCCGACGCCGGCCTGCACCGCCTCGGACACGTTGCGCACGTACCGCTTCTTGATCTTGCCCATCGTCCAGATCGGGATGATGAGGTCCAGCGACTTCAATTTCTCGAGGTCGGCAAAGGACTCCAGCGAATCCGACACTTCGACGGCGAACCCTTCCTGCTCCAGAATGCCGCGAAAATGATCCGCCGCCTGGTCGGGCTCGTGGCCGTCCCAGCCGCCCCATACGATCAACGCCTGCTTCTTCATGCGGTTCTCCTTTCGGTCTCCGGGACCCTCTCACATTTCCGAAACGCTCACCCAACGCCGCTCCGCCACCGACTTCTCGACCGCTTCGAGCACGGCCTGGCATTTGACCCCGTCGCGGAAATTCGGCACCGGCTGGCGATCCTCCGCGATCGCGTTCAACAGTTCGACGACGGCATGCGTGAATGTCTGGCCGTAGCCGATCGAGTGTCCGGCCGGCCACCAGGCGTCCATGTACGCGTGGGCCGGGTCGGTCGCCATGATGCGCCGGAAGCCCTGCACGTCCTCCGCGTCGTCCGTGAAATACACCTGCAGCTCGTTCATCCGCTCGAAATCGAACTTCACGCTGCCCTTCGAGCCGTTGATCTCGAACGCGTTCGTGCAGCGGTGGCCCGGCGCGAAGCGCGTCGCCTCGAAGCTGCCGAGCGCGCCGTTTGCGAACCGCGCCAGGAACAGCGTCGCGTCGTCGACCGTCACCTCGCCCTTCGGCGCGGACGCGTCGCCCTTCGCGCTGAGGCCGGTCATCGAGGACGGCAGCGGCCGCTCCTTGATGAACGTCTCGCTCATGCCGACGACTTCGTCCATGTCGCCGATCAGGAAATGCGCGAGGTCGATCAGATGCGCGCCCAGGTCGCCGTGCGCGCCGGAGCCCGCGATATTCTTGTCCAGCCGCCAGACGAGCGGGAAATCCGGATCGACGATCCAGTCCTGCAGAAACCAGGCGCGGAAGTGGTAGATCCGGCCGAGCCGGCCCTCCTGCACCAGCTTCTTCGCAAGCTGCACCGCCGGCGCGAACCGGTAATTGAAGCAGACCATGTGCTTCACGCCGGCCTCCTCGGCGGCCTGCAGCATCTCGCGCGCATCGGCGAGCGTCAGCGCCAGCGGCTTCTCGCAGAACACGTGCTTGCCCGCCCGGGCCGCCGCGACGGCGATTTCCTTGTGCGCATCCGACGGTGCGTTGATGTCGACGATGTCGATGTCGTCGCGCGCCACGAGCTCGCGCCAGTCGGTGACCGCCGACTCCCAGCCGAACCGGGCGGCCGCCTGCTCGACGCCTTCCCGGTTCCGGCCGCAGATCGCCTTCATGACCGGCACCGGCGCGCCGGGGAACGCCATCGGCGCTTCCTTGTAGGCGTGGCTGTGCGCCTTGCCCATGAACTTGTACCCGACCATGCCGATGTTGAGCTTCTTCAAGCGAGTCACTCCTCCCTTACGGGTCAGATTGGGCTTTCGGGACCGGAGCGCGCGGCTCCGGCCTGTTGTCACGAGCGCGGCGCGGACGACTCGCGCACGACGAGCTCCGTCGGCAGCGTCTCGTGGAACACGGATTCGGATCCCCGCCAGTCGGGCAGCCGGTCGAGCAGCCGCTCCGCGGCGGTCCGTCCCATCTCGCCGAACGGCACGCGGACGGAGGTGAGCGGCGGGTCGACCATCGCGGCCAGGTCCGAGTCGTCGCAGCCGACGATCGCGAGGTCGTCCGGCACGCGGACGCCGCGCTCGCGCAGCGCCTGCATGAGCCCGATCGCCATCCGGTCGTTCGCGACGAACATCGCGTCGAGGTCGCGCAGCCGCCCGAACACGGCCTCCGCCGCGCGGCGCCCGCTCGTGCGGCTGTAGTTGCCGGAGAACACCCGCTTCGGGTCGGCCGCAAGGCCCGCTTCCTCCAGCGCCTTCACGTATCCGGCCTCCCGCTCCCGGCTCGGGGCATACCACGGCGAACCGTTGAGGAAGCCGATTTTCCGGTAGCCGTTCGCCGCCAAATGCAGCACCGCCCGCCGGCTGCCCTCCTCATGCGCCGCGCCGACGAAGCTCGCCCGGCCGTCTTCGAAGCGGTGGTCGATCAGGCAGAACGGCAGCCCCTCCTCCGCCATCGCCCGGATGCCCGCCTCCTCCTCCGGCAGGCTGCTCGCCCCGAGCACGATGCAGGCGTCGATCCGCACCGAGCGGAACAGCGCCACGTAGTCGTAGGCCTCGCCCGGCGAGCGGTGCAGGAGGAGCAGCCCCATGCCGCGCTCGCGCGCCGCCTCGCCGATGCCGCCCAGCATCTCGGAGAAATAGTACGTCGAGAACAACCGCACCTTCGGCACATGCGGCAGCACGACGCCGAGGTTGCCGCTCCGGCCCCGCGCGAAGCTCGCGGCCAGCGCGTGAATCTGATAGTTGAGCTTGCGGGCCGCCTCCAGCACCCGCCGCCGCGTCTCCTCCCGCACCGGGCCGACGCCGTTCAGCACGCGCGAGACCGTCGCCTCGGAGACGCCGGCCAGCTCGGCCACTTCCTTGCGGGACGCCACGCAAGCACCTCCTTCCGGCCGTCGATGACACCAGTAATGTACGCGCGTACATTGTCGCACGGAAAAAAGGGGAAGTCAATCCCCTTCATGCGAGCCAGATCGTTTTGTCCGCCGCCGGCCGGCGGACGCCCGGGGGCGCCGGGCCTTCCGGCTTGCCCAGGTAGACCAGGGCGACAAGCTCCTCCGCCTCCTGAAGGCCGAGCGCCTGCTTCATGAGCGGATGGTACATCGGCTCGCCGGTCCGCCAGATCGCGGCCAGCCCGAGCGCGTGCGCCGCCAGCAGCAGATTCTGGACGGCGCAATGCGCCGCCGCCAGCTCCTCGCCGCGCACGACCTTCGGCGCGTCGGACGGCAGCGCCGACACCGCGATGACGACCGGCGCGCGGTACGCCTTCGCCTCCGCCTTCGCGCGCGCCTCGTCCCGCTCCGCCTCCGGCGCCGCAAGCGCCGCGATGTCGCCGTAGGCCTTCGCCAGCACGCCGCGCCCGTCGCCGGTCATGACGCGGAACCGCCACGGCTCCGTGCCGTGATGGCTCGGCGCCCAATTGGCCGCCTCGAGGATCGCCTCGATCGTCTCGCGCGGCACAGGCTCGCGGCTTACCCTTCCGTTCGAACGCCGCGTTCGGATCGCTTCCAGAACGTCCATTGTCCCGCCCCTCTCCGATTCCGGTTCAACTGAACATTTCCGCTATGTACGTCATCGCGAGCAGGCCGATGATGAAGCTGTACGTCGACGGCCGCTCGAATCCGTGCCCGTGGCTCTCCGGGATGAGCTCCTTGTACGAGATGAACAGCATCGCCCCCGCCGCGAACGCAAGCCCCGGGCCGATCAGGCCGTCGATGCCGCTGGCCGCCCCGTAGCCGACGACCGCCGACACCATCTCCATGAGGCCGGTTGCCGTCACGATGAGCAGCGATCTCAGCTTCGGCGTCTTCGCGTTCAGCAGGAACACCGCCAGGATGAGCCCCTCCGGCATGTTCTGCGCGCCGATCGCGACCGCGACCATCGGGCCGAGCCCGGCATTGCCGCTCGCGTAGCTGAACCCCGTGCTGAGGCCTTCGGGAATGTTGTGGATGAAGAGCGCGATCATGACGAGCAGCGCCTTGTTGTCGAGCGAGCGGAGACCGTTTTTGTTCTCGACGTCGATGTGGGGAATGTTCCGTTCGATCAGGTCCAGCGCCAGCACGCCGAGCACGAGCCCGGCGGTCATCACCCAGAAGCCGGCCTCGGCGATCGCCTGGGGAATGAGCCCGAACGTCGAGGCGGACACCATGATGCCCGCCGTGAAGGCGACGAGGATGTCCTTCCACCGTTCGGACATCTTCCGGATCAGGAGCACCGGAAGCCCGCCCAGCACCGTCGCCATGGCCGATACGAAACTGCCGAGCAGCGCGTCTTCCAAGTTCGCCGACACCTCCCGCTTGACTGTGCGCTATCTCCGAGTATAGCACGAGCGCGGGCGGCGGCAAGCGTCTCCTTCGGGAGAATCGTCAATCGGTCCGGGCAGGCGCGTTTTCTTTTTCCGTGTTTCCGGCTTCCCCGCTTCCCGGCGGCAGGATCCGCACCTTCGCGATCCGCTTGTTCACCGGACCCTCCGCGCGGAACGTGTACCCTTCCCAGATGATCTCCGCGGTGTCGCCCGTCTCGGGGAACCGGCCGAGCTGCCCGATGACGAAGCCGCTCACCGTGTCGTACCGGTCCGTCGGCAGATCGATCTCCAGCAGTTCCTCGATCTCGTCGAGACGGGCGGTGCCGCTCACGAGCAGCGACTGGTCCTCCATCTTCACGATATCGCGCACATCTTCATCATATTCGTCGAAAATGTTGCCCACGATCTCCTCGAGCAAATCCTCGATCGTGACAATGCCCGCCGTACCCCCGTATTCGTCGATGACGATCGCCATGTGGACCTTGTTTTTCTGGAAGTCGCGGAACACCTCGTCGATCGGGCGCTGCATCGGCACATGGTACGGCTTGCGCAGCAGCTTCGTCAGATCGAACGACGCCTCGTCGCAGTCCTTGATGTACATCGTCAGATCCTTGACGTGCAGGATGCCGACGATGTCGTCCATGTGCTCGCGGTAGACGGGATAGCGCGTATATTTCTCGCGGCTTATCGTTCCGACGATCTCGTTCAGCGTCGCGCCGAGCGGTATGCCGACGACGTCGAGGCGGTGGGTCATGATCTCGGCGACGGTCTTGTTGTCGAAGTCGAAGATGTTGTTGATCATCATCTTCTCCGTCTCGTCGATCGCGCCCCGCTCCTCGCCGACATCGACCATCATCCGGATCTCTTCCTCGGTCACTTCCTCGTCGTCCGCGTTCGGATCGACGCCGAACAGGCGCACGATCAGGTTCGTCGACCAGGTGAGCAGCCGGACGAGGGGATAGGTGAGCTTCGACAGCAGAATAAGCGGGCGGACGGCGAGCATCGCGATCGGCTCCGCCTTCTTCATCGCGAGCCGCTTCGGCACCAGCTCCCCGAACACGAGCGTGAAGTAGGAGAGGATGAGCGTGATGACGACGAGCGCGATCGTATGCAGCACTTCCGTCGGGATAGCCGCGCCCCGGGCCGAGGCGAAGGCCGCAAGGTCGTCCGCGAAGCTCTCGGCCGCGAAGGCGCTCGCGAGAAAGCCGGCGAGCGTGATCCCGATCTGGATCGTCGCGAGGAACCGGCTCGGCTCGCGCAGCAGGCCGGCGAGCAGCTTCGCCCGCTTGTGGCCGTCCTCCGCCATCGCGCGGATCCGGTTGTCGTTCAGCGAGATCAGCGCGATTTCCGAAGCGGCGAAAAAGGCGTTCAGCAGAATGAGCACGATGAGCACAATGAATGCCATGCGGTCACTTCCCCGTCCTGTTCCGGCACAGAGTTCAAACGTAGTATAAGGCTAGCGGCGGCGAAATATGTCCGCGAGGGCACCGGCCGCACAGACGGGAAAGCCGCCGCCTCGGGCATCGCCCCGGGCAGCGGCTTTCCTTGCCTTACGGCATCTCCCGTTCCAGCCGGTCGACGGCGGGCTTGAGCGGCTCGGGCGCGAGGGCGCGCACATGGCCCAGCATGGCGCGCAGGAAGACGCGGTTCGGCAGCAGCTTCGCCGCCTCGGCCGCAAGCAGGCCGAGCGCCTCCTCCAGCTCGCCGGTATCCGCGCCGTCCGCCCGGACGGCTTCCACCCGCTCGCGCAGCTCCCGGATCGCCGTCTGCCACGCCGCCGGTCCGCAGCCGCCGGTCAGCCTCCGCACCAGCTCGTCGAACTCGTCGGCCGCGACCAGCGGGCGTTCACCGCTTGCGGCCAGTCCGGCGGCGATGTCGTCCATCCGGCGGACGAGGTAACGCGAGATCCGCTGCGGCTCGAGCGGTTTGCCCCTGAGCAGGTGACAGCCGATGATCTCGCCGAGCGCGCCCTGCATGATCAGCGCGATGTCGCCCGCATAGGGCGCGCAGGCATCGCCGTAGATGCTTCGGATCGAGCGCTCCAGCCATTCCGATGTCTCCGCGCGGATGCGCAGGACAAATCCGGGCGCGGCCTCGTGGAAGCCGCCCGCGTGCTCGTGCCAGAGCCGCCGGATCCATTCGGCGTTGTCCTCGCCCATGGCAAGCTGCTCCTCGAGCTGGCGGACGAACCGTTCGCGCGGCGACAGGCCTTCATCCGCCTCCAGCTCCGCCATCCGCCGCCGGACGCGGTCGTAGACGTCCGCGACGGCGGCCAGCGCGAGCTCATCCTTCGACCTGAAATGAAGGTAGATGGATCCCTTCGCCACTCCGGCTTCCCCGGCGATCTCCTGCATCGACGCCGAGCGGTAGCCCTTGCGCGCGAACACGCGCTGGGCGGCGGACACGATCAGCCGTTTCTTGTCGGACAATCAGATCCGCTCCTCGGGTTGTCCGCGGAAGATCGCGTTCCGGATGCGCATCAGCACCTCGTAAATCGCCGGCACGATGAACAGCGTCAGCAGCGTCGAGCTGGTCAGGCCGCCGATGACCGTCACCGCCATCCCCCGCGAAATGATGCCCGCGCCTTCGAGGCTGAACAGCATCGGCAGCAGCGCGCCGACCGTCGCGAGAGCCGTCATCAGAATCGGGCGCAGACGGGTGCCGGCCGCCTCGATCAACGCTTCGCGCGTCGGCAGGCCTTCGCGTTCCTTGTGGATGACGCGGTCGATCAGGACGATCGCGTTCGTGACGACGATGCCGATCAGCATGAGCAGGCCCATCATCGCCGAGACGTTCAGCGTCTCGCCGGTGGCGAGCAGCGCGAGGAATGCGCCGATCGCCGTGAACGGCAGCGAGAACAGGATCGCGAACGGCGCGAGGCCGCCGCCGAACGTGATGACGAGCACGAGGTAGACGATCGCGACCGCGGCGGCCATCGCCAGGCCGAGCTGATAGAACGTCTCGTTCATCTGCTCGATCACGCCGCCGAATTCAAAGTCCACCGACCGCGGCAGATCGAGTTTGCGAATCTTCTCCTCCAGTTCGGCCGTCGCCCTGCCGACGTCCTTCGCCGTCACCTCGGCCGTGATTTCCGTGTACATGCGGCCGTCCAGCAGGTTGATCGTGTTCGGCGATTCGCCGCTTTCGACCTCCACGACGTCCCGGATCGGCACTTCGAAGCCGAGGGGGGACGCGAGCGCCGCGCCGGTCATGTCGTCAATCGTGCCGTAGTCGTTCGACTCCGTCTGAACGTAGACGTTGTAGACCTCGCCGTTTTCCTCGATCGTCGTCAGGACAGGCCGCTCCCGCGCGGGCATGAGCGCGAGCATGATGTTGGCCGGCGTCAGCCCGTAGCGGGCGAGCTTCGCCTGATCCGCCCGCAGCGTGTATTGATCGTATGCCTCCTCGAGCCCCGTCTCGATATCCTTGAAATTCGGGTCCGCTTCCATGACCGCCTTGATTTTGTCCGCCGCTTCCTTGACTTCCTCATAGCTGTCGCCGAAGACGTACATGCTGAATCCGCCCGCGCCGAAGGATCCGGAGAAGTCGAGCATGCCCCATTCGCCTTCTCCCGCGGCCTTCGCCTGCACGTCGGCCAGCACCTGCTCCTTGACCTCTCCGAAGTTCTTGATGTCGCTGTCGAAAATGACGTAGAACAGCGCGTCGCGATCCGAGCCGAACCCCATCATGCCGGCGGCGCCGCCCCGGCCCCCGATCCCGAACGACACGTCCGTCACGTCCGCGCGGTTCATCAGGTAATCTTCCGCCTTCAGCGCCTTGTCGAGCACCTCTTCCTGCAATTCGCCCGGTGCGGGCTCGTAGGTGAGCATCGCGTATTTCCGCTCTTCCTCCGGCAGGAAGCTCGTGCCGACGAATTGGAACAGCCAGCCGCTCGTCACCAGCAGCAACACGGCGACCAGAAACGTCACGGGCTTGTAGCGGAGCGCCCGGCGCAGGCCGTTCCGGTACGCCTTCGCCAGCCGTCCGGGCCCCTCCGCGTGCTTGTGCTCGGGCAGGCCGCGCCGGAACAGCGTGTTCGCCAGCATCGGCACGACCGTGATCGCGACGAGCAGCGACGCAAGGAGCGAATAGACCATCGTCAGCGCGAACGGCAGGAACAGCTCGCCCACCATGCCGCTGACGAGGCCGAGCGGCAGGAAGACCGCGATTGTCACGATCGTCGACGACATGATCGGGATGAACATTTCCTTCGTCGCCGCGAGGATGAGCACCTTGCCCTTGAGCGGCTCGCCCTTCAGCGACATGCGCCGGTAAATGTTCTCGATGACGACGATCGAATCGTCCACGACCCGGCCGATCGCGACCGTCATCGCGCCCAGCGTCATCATGTTGAGCGTGATGTCGTTCACCTTCAGCAGCAGAATGCCGATCAGGAGCGACAGCGGGATCGAAATGACCGCGATCAGCGTCGATCGGACGTTGCGCAGGAACATCAGGATGATGATGACCGCGAAGATCGCGCCGAACAGCGCCTTCTCAAGCATCGTCGCGACCGATTGCTCGATCGGCAGGCCCTGGTCGAGCATGGTGATGACGTCGATGCCTTCGTGGCTGTCCCGGAACGCCTCCAGCTCATCCTTGACCCGGTTCACGACCTCGACCGTGTTCGCGTCGGGCGCCTTGACGATCTGCACGGCGATCGCTTCCTTGCCGTTCGTGCGCGAGATCGACTCCGCCTTGCCGACGAGCTCGATGTCCGCGATCTCCGGGAGCGGCACCGTCGGCAGGCCGGCACCCATCAGCGCGGCGAGCAGATCGGCGTCGCCCGCGCCGGCTTCCGCGCCGCCGAAGCCTGCCGCCGGGTCCATGGACGCGGCGTCCCCCATGCCGGCAGCGGCGTCCATGCCCGCGGCTCCGTCGAACGCGCCGCCCATGCCCGCGGCGTCGCCCATTCCGATAGCGCCGCCCATTCCGGCGGCGCCACCCATTCCGGCGGCGCCCCCCGTGCCGGCGCCGGACGGGATGAGCGGAATGGCCAGATTGCGCAGATCGTCAAGCGTATGCACGCCGCCGTCCACGACGATATTTTTCTGCGTGTCCTCCATCTCGAACAGGCCGAGCGGCGCCTTCAGCGCCGAACCCTGGATGATGCCCTGGACCGTCTCCCTGGACAGCCCGAGCTCCGCCAGCTTGTCTTCCTTCCAGGTGAGCACGACCTCGCGCACGTACTGGCCCGTGATCTGGACATCCGAAACGCCGTCGAGGCCCGCGAGGGACGGCCGCAGCTCCTCCTCGATAAGCGCGGTCAGCTCCTCCAGCGTCTGCGACTCGCTGTTGACGCTGACAACCAGCACCGGAATGGCGTTGAGCGTGATCCGGTTCAGCACCGGCTCGGCTGCGCCTTCCGGAAGCTTGACGCTCGCCACCGCTTCGCGCGCTTCCTCGAGCGCTTCCTTCATGTCCTTCTCGTATTCATATTGGATGAATACCATCGAGTAATTCTCGGCGGACGTCGATTGCATGACGTCGATGCCGTGCAGATTGCGCAGGCGTTGCTCGATCGGGCGCGTCACCTGCTCCGCCACCTCGTCGGGGGCCGCGCCCGGATAGATCGTCGTTACCGAAATGACCGGAACGTTGATGTCCGGGATCGTCTCCTGCTTCATCGTGAGCCCGGCGTAGAGGCCGGCCGCCACGACGATGAAGGTCATGATCCACAGCGCGAACTTGTTGTTCAGCGAAAATCGGATGATGCCGTTCAACCGCTTCCACTCCTTTTCTACATTTCTGACCGACTGTTCAGAACGGCTATATTTTATCTTACAAGAAGTTGGATTTCAAACACGAACCTCCGATGACCGATCGGTCAGCACGATTCCGCCTGTGTCAAGGGCCTGTTTTCGAGCCCATGAATTTCATACGGAGAAGTCCGCGGCAGGGCGCAAAAAAATAAGCGGAGCACGCCGACAGCTTGTCCGCCGTCGATCCCGCGCCGCTGTTGGAAGCAGCGCCAACGATACCTCTGCCGTAAGAGGTTTGCTTATTTTCGGTTCTCGTGAAACTTTTTGATAATTTTTTCGTCATAATGTTATGAAGATTTCTCACTGGAGGTATTTTATGAAAAAACTATTGTTGAAAAAACTGTTGGTGTGTGCCGCATTGCTGCTTTTCTGCATGCCGATTTATGCGTCTGCCCAAGGGACTGATTATTCCTACTATACAAAATACGCCGTCAAAGTTGTACTTAATGGAGAGGAAATGGATTTCAGTCCTCCCGCAACTGCTGTGAATAACAACACTATGGTTCCGTTCAGGCAGCTATTCGAAGCCTATGGTGCTGAAGTAAGTTGGCAACCGGGCACAAAAACCATAACAGCAATCAAAGATGATATTACACTTAAAATTACCATTGAGAGTCTGATCGCTTATGTTAATGACAAGGAAGTTCAATTAAAACAAGCTCCTTTCACCGCTGAATATAGCGATGGGAACATGTATACATTTGTAAACCTCAGATTTATCAGTGAAGCTCTGGGAGCAGTCGTCACATTTTCCAAAGATCCTGAGCCGACTGTGTTCATTCAATATCACTAAAAAAAGGTCAACTATTAACTCGTGCAGATTAAGATGAGAGTGGATTCATCATAAATCGTCACACCTGGATAAAAGAAAGAATGTGGGCCTCTATTCAAGGCTCTTTTTTTATTTTGTTCCTTTATTGACACTAAAATATTTTAATGGTAATATTTAACTTGATTATACTATTTTAGGAAAGGTGATGAGTTTATGTTTAAGTTGGCTGCAAAATGTATGCTCGTTTTATCGATTTTGGCAGCAACATTTTCGTCAGTGGTTTTGGCTGATAACAGCGATGTTCAGGGGCTCGAAATAAAAGGAGCCGATGGAGTAGACATTACTACTGAGGAAATTAAAGCATTTGCTGCCTTGGCTGCACAGGTTATAAGAGATGACGGATTGTCAAGCTAAATGCGACAGCTCATCCATGAATGCTTCGTAAGCAGATTTCCAGTTCAGGCATTTTCGAGGGCGGTTGTTGATGAGGCGAACAGCCCTCGCAAGCTCCTCGTCTGTAACAATGGCGAAATCGTGTCCTTTAGGAAAGA
>Ga0207866_1000472_pt1 | contig 57922 bp, 54 predicted proteins | sample HigsolmetaAR203D_FD_184835 | JGI IMG/M metagenome (GOLD analysis project Ga0207866, IMG submission 184835) | Ionic liquid and high solid enriched microbial communities from the Joint BioEnergy Institute, USA - AR20-3-D (SPAdes) (version 2) ...
CATCTCCAAATATTTTTGCTTAGCCTGCTTATAATCTTTAACTATTTCCGATACCATAAGCGCAACCATACCAGTAAAGAGAACCCCTGCAATAGTTCCGAGAACTACGGATTCGTTGACAGTCTCATCTTGTCCATCAACGTAGTGTCCCTCCATTATTAAGCGGAGCTTTGTTTTAATTGTATCCCTCGACAACCCGATTTCCTCCTATAGCTTGGTTTGTTATGTATCTTATTCAATATATTAATTATGATGTTGGTCCAAAATATCTTTGATATTATCCATATAAAATATATTCTGTAAAAATTGATTTTTCTCCAATACGATCTTATAAGTATGGTCCACGTCATTTAGTTCATCTATAAATTCATCCCATTTATTATTCATCATATCAATAAACGATGGTGGGCTCTTTCTTGATTTGTATCTCTCTATATATTCTCCTTTCAAATATTTCCTAGGAAATACCAATATGAATTTTATACCTGATTCGTTCAATGCCTTTAGTACTTCTTTATGGGTCGAAATAAAAATAAGATCCACCTTTCCTATATTCTTCCTGATATGACTTATATAATTAGCTGGGAAGTCCGGATTTCTCGCACCCGGCCCCAACCAAGAAAAATCTGAAGAATCACAATCCAAAACAACCGGCAATTTTTGCTTCTCTTCAGGGTCTATATAAGGGGCATTTCTTGTATTCTGTATTGTATTACAGAAGTGCGACTTTCCTACCCCTGGGAATGCTGAAATCACTATGGTTCTTTTCATGAAGTCATCATTCCTTTATATAAAATTATATTACTAATTTTATGTCATTAATTATGGATTATGTAATGCAAATGTATTTTGAAAAAAAAAATAAATAGTAGGATGGGCGTGAACCCATCCTAATGTATTTTCTATTTTTCTGTACTAAGTGCATACAGCTCCGAAAGGACTATAGCATAGTCTTTAATAAACTCCATCCTTCCGCTATATTTTCCGTTCGTTCTGGAAATGTAGTTATAACGTGGATTGAGCGTATAATCAAAAGTTTTGATAAGCCTCCAGTCTTTCAACGGAGGATATGACAGAGAGTCGCCATCGTAATCCCCAGCATATCCGGACAGGAGACTAGGGCTAATGCTAAGAGTCAAATCGTCGATGTCATCTTTAACCTTGCGAACCCTCAGCAGTCTGAATGATCTGTCAGAAATTGAAGGTTGTCTGTTTACCAGAACACAAACTGGTGTTTTACTTTTATTGATAATATTTTGAGCAAGGGCATGAATTTTGGGATTAAATTCCCTCAATGCTCTATTCAGAATCACATAAGCTTCATTTTCAGTAATTTCATCAAGCTTACAGAGAAGATAAATAATCTCAAGTTCCAGGAATGTAATTGCACTCACATATGGAATGTCAACTTCATCTGGTTTGAGATCTTTGCCATTTACGATAACAGATCTTGCACCATAGTCAATTCTTATCCCGCCAAATTGGGACCTGAACAGGCCCTCTTTGCCGGTATAAGATTCAATTATGAAATCGTAAAGATCCATATATTCATATTGAATCTCATAAAGAGCTGGCAAGATTGTAAACATATTCCCAACATCAAGAGTTATAAGCTCATATTGTTTCATTATTGTATCATAATACGTATTAGCTTTAAATGAACGAATTTTATCATCGGATTTAATTAGAGGTCTTAAAATCGAACTATATACAGGAATATAGGATGTAAAGATGCAATCCTTAAATTCCATTATCAATTCATAAATATCTTTCTTTTTGGGATACTTTTTGTAATAAAACTCCAATATTTCATCAATCTTATCTCTGAACTCCATCATCCCTATGTGAGCATAAGGGGATTTGGCGGATCTTTGATAGATTATATTTCCGTTAGAATCCATCCTGGATACATCCACTTTCAAAATGTTCCTCAGCTCGCTCTTTCCGATAAGAGCTTGGAGATGTATGAACATTCCAGGATTGATCACACAATATTCGCCAAGCGGAATCCAACCTGTTATGGTTAGATCCGCATCAATAAATTGAACAGTTGTCTTACATTTAGGACATGTCTCATCAAGGAATATCGCACCTGCGAGATGTCCACAGTAACAACGATACATATCTCTAGTCCCAAGCTGATCATCGAATTGAGTATGACCGAACTTGGGAGAGAAAATACCATCTTCAGTTTTCGCATTATTTTTTCCGAGATAATTAGGATTTGTAATCAGAAAATCTTTACCTTCTTTAAGACGTTTCTCAGCGATTTTATTCAGATTAAGTTTTACGAGACGTTCGGATTTTATAGATTTCCCATACTCTTTAAAATATCTTTTGATCTTTGGGAGTTTGAACTGCTTTACATCTCCAAGATCCAGTACGTCCCCATTGCTCATTACTTCAATAGCCAAATTAAGCAGCCTCCCCTGGGTGTTTTATGACTTAATATATTAACCTCTGTATCCTACGAAATCCATTATATTTCTTAGTATGATAGTGGAAAAGATGCGTGAAAGCTTCATATTAATCTTAATATTTGGTTGGAAAATAAATTTATTTCTATTATGAAAAGGCACTATTTCTTCCGAAAGTCTTCTTGAAAGAAGGAGAATTTCTTGTTCTTTCTTTTCATATTGTGCGCCGGTGGACACCTCTTTCTTCCAAAGATCCACCAAAGTTTCAATACAATCTTTTGAATTCATCAAATTATAAATAGTTGACATAATAACCATTATTGCGGTATCTTGAAGCTTTTCCCTATAATAAAGTCTTTCGAAAATTGTAAAGTTTTCACGAATCATTCTCTTTATGAATTTGGAATAAATGATAATCCCAGTAACATTGAGTTTATTTGAAATAATCAATCTATAAGCACTTTCTTCATTGGACTTATGATCAACCAGAATCTTATGACCTTTAAAATGATTTTTTGCAACAGCTTCAATTTTCATGGATATTTTTTTCATTTTGATTTACCTCCTCGTTTAGTTATAATTTTAGTTAATGATTAAATTCAAAATGATATGCAAGTGTTATACTATAATAATTATATATAATTTCCTTGAAAATATTATAAACAAATTTTGTTTAGGAGGAGTTCAAAATGTTTGCAGGAGACGCTATTCGCCTTGAGATTTCGAAGAATGGTCATCCTTGCGCATGGGAGCGCGGAGGAGGACGGTCCAACACTGGAGACGTGACAATTATTGCAGCTGCTGATGGGAGCCCCAAGAAACCTATTTATATTCGCAGGCGGGGCTCCCTGTCCAACGATCAACATGCACTCTTTATTGTCCATGAGGGTGATATCATTATTGATGCTGAACATCACAGAGGGGATTTCTATATCAAAGTATGCAGAATCAAACGACTTTCCAAAAGAGAAAATGAGTATATCGCATTCCTGGATGTAACCCACCGTTTCCATCAAGGTCAATGGGATGTGGAACCCAGTGGCAAATTGGTAGATGCGGTTAATGCAGCTATGGAAAAAGCCCAAACGTATCATTGCAGAGAACCCTATTATTATAGGGATTTTGATTAACCTCCCCAAGGAGGTTATTTTTTTTTTGTCTACATTTATATCCCACCTTTCATTATAATAATATATAATTTACATTTAAAAATAAAAAATCCTAGTGGGTAACCCCCACTAGGATTTAATTATTTACTTTTAGAATCATCTTTAATGGCAGAATGGACTAATTTGACATATGCATTGTAACATGCTTCAGCCACGCCCATTCTTGCAGAATTGATAGAATAAACTATTCTATTATATTCCTCCCTAGCTTTAATCATATTTCTAGTAAGCTGATCTGCATTTTTTCCTTCTTCTCTTTTATCAGTTTTATTAGGATCATCCTGATTATTTTTATTTCCATCTTCCTGTTTTTCAATATTATTTGAAGTAGCAGGTCCATCTTGCTCCAGTAGCGTTGAGACAACATCAAGGAATTCGTTACTTTCTCTGAATACAGCAGTTCTTATTTTTCTTATTGAATTATTCAGAAACTCTATGATTTTATTGTTTCTTACGTTTATAGATTTTGCAAGTTCATCGTATCCTTCGATGTATTTAACCATATTTTGATATTGCTGCATAAATAGTGTTTTATTCATAGTAATTTTATTAGGACCACCCTGGAATACTATTTTAGGTTCAAAGCTAGTTTTTCCATCTATATTTACATATAAATCTTTGAAATGTTTCTGTTTGAATGTTTCAGTATCTTTTAACTCTTCAATAAATTCCGGACTTTCTTGAAAATCTGGAAATTTATAGTTCCTTAATTTGCTTTCACCTTTCCAGTAAGGATAAATTTCAACAGAGAAGTTATCTGGAATCTTTCTAGCCAAATCTCCCTGGGATTTAACTTTTTCCAACCAAGCTTTATTTTTTGTAACCAAACGATTCGCAAGAGTGATAAATTTGTTGGATAAAGTTTTTATAGCCTCTATCATTTTCTCAAAAGCTTTGATCAAGATATTTTTACTATTTTCAACTGCCTCATTTAAGAACAATGTTTCAGCATAAGTTTCTTTTAAATATACTATATTGAATAAAGATTCAGTTTCTTTGATAATTTCTCTAGTAATCCCTGAGAAATTTTCTATTCCATATGAATTATCTGAATGAGTTATAACTACTTCTTCCATAGATTAATCAATCCTCTCTTCTCTATCGGATCTGATAATCCTGATAGGTTCCGGTTCAACTGCCGATAAAACCGTTTGTGTATTGAAAAGATTAGCTAAGATAAATGCAGTGCCAAATATGGAGATATTCCTAAGTAATTTTTGTGTCATCGCAACCACCCCACTGTGTTATGATGTGCTGGATATAAACTCTACAACGTCTTTAGGAATATCAGTTGGGGAATCATAGAATTTACTTCTAGCTCTATGGGTGTAACAGAAGTATTTACCATTCTTTTTATTTTTAGCAAAACTACATTCTACTTCACCATATTTTTGCTTAACCGCTTCTTGTTCAGATGGGGTTAAATAAACTTTTTCTATAGATGCGTCAAATAATGGCTCCATCTTATTCAAAGTACTTTTTCTCAATAATTTATATTCATCTGATGATTCTATAAAGAAATTCTTTATATTAGAGGTGGAACTAAATAATTTATCAGGAATGTAATTTTCGCTCAAAGACAATTGAATATCTTCTTCGACTGTTGATTCATTAATGTCTTTTGTTTCTTCATTTGAAGGGATAAATTCCTCATGAGGTCTTTCGGAATTTCCGGTGTAAGTTCCATAATAGACGGGAGTTTTTTGAAGTTCAAGTACTTTAATAGCACCGAGTCTATGATTTCCATCGGTTAGAATTACCTTACCTTTAGATTGCCAGTTGAAACCATGTATTTTATTTACAACTATTAAAGGTTCTATATTACCTTCCTCTTCAATTGACTTAGCGATATTGTAAACTTTTTTCATATTAAGAGGCTTATTGAATGATTCTATTTTATTAACATCAAAATCTTTCTTTTCCCAATTATAATTATTTACAAATTTAATACAAGATTTTACAGCAAAAATTTTCTTTTCGGGATTATCATACTCATGACTGCTTGAAAATCCGTATGCTATTGCCTTTTTTATTTCATCATCCCCGAAGGCGTCTTCAAACGCTTGTATCTTCCCATTTTCGCCGGGAAGATAATATTCATTGGGCATTGATGCCTCTCTGAGCAGGTCTCCGAACATACCACCGATTCCTTTCTTTTTATTTTGTAAATGATGTTCCAATGTTTTCAATGTTTTATGGTCATGATAATATAATTTCATCCTTCTTAATCCGTAATGTTTTAATTCATGTAATAAATATTTCACAAAATTACCGTTTCTTGCTATTCTTCTATACTGAGAAGAAATATAGCTGGTTCCCTTGATTACAATAGGGAAATCTTCCAATATAGTTGGAGGTACATATACATAAATTTGTATACCTTCTATTATATACAATTCTTTCGGGTTATCTGACAGTTTATTTACTGCAAATTTGAAAAATTCTACAATAAGTTCCTCATAATTTATATCCTCTCTTTCCCAAATTGCTTTATTATCTTTATAATCTATACGTTTCGAATCATAAAATTTCTTTATTACCCCCGTGTAATCAAATTCCAGGTCCATATTATCAAAAGCGTCTAAATACAAAATTTTTGCATTATATTTTCTAGCTAATTCTTCTGAAAGTGTAGTTTTACCACTACCTGACAAGCCAGTAACCAAGAGTATATTTTTACCTCTTAGACGTTTCCATTCGTTAAATCTATAATAAATATCTTCTTGATTAAAAATGATTGATGATTCTTCGAGTATATCTTTAAACATGATTATTTTTACACCACTAATTTAATAATTTTCTTAAGCAATTCAATTTCCATATCATATTTATCCTTAAGAGCACTCAATTTTTCTCTATATACTATCGAGTACATTTCTAATATTTGAGCCAGAAAAGATGCAGTAAGTGATTGATAATCTTTATAAATATTCACAGTTAAAATATCTGTAGAAATTTGTTTTCCGCTACTAGTTGATAATATAGCGCCAAATGAATCAGTACTATATTTAATATTTATCACTTCCGAAACAATCTTTGAATATCTTTCATATTCTTTCAATATATTATCTTTATCAGTCTCGATCATTTTCTTTACATCTTTATAGTCCATAATACCTTTAATCATATTATCGAGACCCTCTTTTGTAAGCTTCTTAACAAAAATTTCATCGGAGCCTCTAAATATTTTCTTTAGTCTGTCAACAAAATCTTGTTCGGAAATTTTCGTATTTTTAATTCCAAGTACTTCTCCTCTAAGCAGATCCAATGATTCTCCATATGAATATTTGAAGTAATTTAAATCCATTATTTCAATCTTAAGACCTGAGAGACCATCAATGAGCTTTTGAACTGATTTAAAATGACCAAAAACTGGAATATTCTTAGGGAAATTAAATTCTTTATATTCATATTTTATATCTTTCAAATCTTGATCAGTCAAATTTTTAATAGATTCAGAATATCTGTCAAGCATATAATTAACATATTCGGATTGTTTCATGAAAATTCCTATAAATTGATGATATATCTTTTTGATAAATCTAATTACACTATCGAATAAAAGTTTAACTGTGTCTGAAAATCCTGATTCATTTATTATAGTTGAACTCTCTATCATATAGCTATTTATAGTGGATATTGTATCAAAAGAAGATTCCAAGATCTTCGTAAACTCTTCAGAGATATTTTCGATAATTAGTGTATCATGACTTTCCTTCGAAAATATTTTCATATTTATATCCCTTCCTTTAATTTATTATTTAAAGGTTTTATTAATCGTTGATTATCTTTTTGTATCCTCAGTTATTTTCAAAAAAAAATAGAGGTAAGTAGCCCATGAGGACTACTTACCTTTGGCCGCCGGGAAAATCAGAATACGAAACTGCTTTCTTCCAGCGAATCGCCGTCACCGTCATCTTCGGATTCAGTATCCGAAGTTTCAAACAGCGGGTCGAGCGGGATGATGGCAGCGCTTTCGTTCTTGACCGCCGACTTCTTGTACCGAGCAGCGTGCATTGCGAATGCACGAGCATCGCTCAGTTGCCGCTTCAGAACGGTCAGCTTGATGTGCAGGATTTCTGCGAACGCATCTGCAATCGCCGACAGGCGCGAACGCAGATAGTTCAGATAAGCCACCTTGCCGGAGATGAAGGATTGGTCGCCTTCACCCTTCTTGGCAGCCTTTGCTTTTTGCGAAATTTCATCAATAATCTTCTTGAATTCGGTTTTTGCATCGCTCATAGCCTTCTTAACTTCTTCAGACTTGCTAGCATATTGTTCAATAGTCTTGAATACGTCCATGCTGAACGTCTTAACAGTACGTTTTTCACCGCCTTGGACTGCAAGGCGAACTTCATCCTTAAACTTGCCCCAATCAGAATTTTCATTGGTATTAAAGGTCAGGAGCTTCTTGGCAGCTTGGACCTTCTCCCAAGCAGCGCCTTGACGCTTGTTTTCGTTATATTTTTGAACTTTTTCATCAAGTTTTGCACGATCCGATTCAGTATATTCAGCCTTGGCTTCAGATTCCAGCTCTTTCAGGCCGTCTTTAACTTTTTGAATGTTGATATATTCCGGCTTGTAGTCATACGACGTCATCCGGATATTGCGCATATCCTCAGACGTCAGGCCTTTTTCTTCAACTTTCTTCTTAATTTCTTCAACAAATTTCTTATTGCTCGTAATGAGCGTCATCACGAAATTGATTGAAGAATCAATAACTTTTTGAATCCATTGCCACAGGCTGCTCAGAGCCTTGACGATCTTGTTGCCAACCTGTTCGTTGGCCTGTTCCATGATCATGATAACATCTTCGTTGACGGCGCCGGCGCTTTCTTGCAGCGCTTCCGTCATCAGGTGGCGATAGGAATTGATGGTGCTGTCGAACACGCTTTCCGCTTCGCGCAGATAGCCGCTGAATTCCTGTACGTCGAATGCAGAACTCAGCTGCAGCGAATCCGAGTTGGATGATTCGTGGATGAGGTCCATGAACATTTACGCTTCCTCCTTAATTTTTGGTGATGGAATTTCCTTATACCTATGTTACAAGGAAAAAAGTGTTATCTTACAATAGAATGTTATGTTATCTTTGTTTTTATTTTGAAACAATAATCCAATGCCCTCTTAAAAACTCGGAATGTTTTTCCAGAATCTCTTCATCGTTATGGGGATTATATAATCCCTCTTTACTTTCCGGATCTTTGGATATTCTCTCATATCCGGTGATAATAACTTTTCTGTAATTAATGCACATTTCTTCAAAGATAGCAATCTTCATTTTTATTATATCTTCAATATATTCAAGGCATTTTATAATCATATTAGATCTCACTACAAGTGCATTGGTAATAATGCTATCAATATAACAATTTGTTGCTTTATTACTAATCTCGAGTTTAAATGAAGTAACATCAAAAATTTCTTTCTGAATATATTGAATAACGTTATCAATAGATTTTGAATCAATATAAATTTCTCGAAGAGTTTTAAATAATTCATCTCCTATACGTTTCGTTTGGAGATTGTTTTCTTTTACTAAAAATGATCTTACTATACTATTAAAATCGTTAATGTTAAAGGAATTAGGAACCCCTAATACTTCACGTTTTAATTCCTCATCATATACATGTAAATTTTTCTCATATCTATTAATAACACTCTTAAGAGATTCAAACCTGTATCCATCAGGACCAAATACTGTTAATCCAACTTTCTTATCGATGAAATTAATTACTCTAATATAAATATCTTCAGGCTCAAGATTTCCCAATGTATACTCAGGTATCTGGTAACTAAATTTATGGCGATCCAAACGCTTTAATAACGGTTCATATGCTTCTATAACTCTCTTGTTTACTTTCTTAATATAGTCCATTTCTTCCATTAAAATATTTTTATAAGTAGTAAGTATATCTATACTTGTTTCAAAAGTTTTAATTATATTACCAAGGGTATTTATGCAATGATCTTTCAATGTCAGCTGTACGTGTTCGTTATACACATAGTTTGCCTCCATTAGAGAAGTTTCTATCGCAGATTTATATTTATTCATATAACTATCGAAATCAATATTTGATTCATTTATAACCGATTTAAAATTGTTTTTGCTTCTATCAATAATCATATCCGATTCTACTCGCAGATTCTTTTTCTCCAAAGTGAACAAATTAACCAACTCCTATTGTAAATTATTATAAAATTGTTTTTAAAATAAATAAAAGGGATGCACCTTTGTGGCATCCCTAATATGAATTACGCGTTCTTCGTTCGAAATGCCAAAATGTTAATTGGATCTTAAATGTTTATGAATCTTATTAATTTGTGAAGCCAAGTTATTTATTACTGATTGGTGAATCTCTAAAAATAGATTAGTTACTTCAATTTTAATATTATAAGTTTCTATAATTTTTGAAATCGCGGTTTTAATTAAGTTTGCCTTTTTAATATATTCAGGGTCATTATCATCTATATTCACTTTATATATATTTAACATTCGGACAGAATCTTTTTCAACACTATCTAACCAAACTCTACTTTCTTCTATAGATCTTAAAAATTCAAATACTTGATTATTCAAGCGATCAAGAGCCGATGACATAGATGACATAAAGTTAATATTTACATCATGATCAACGATTTCCCCATAAATCTTTTTAGTTATCTCCTCTTTATCAAAATTAACTGATAAGCTGCTATTAAAGATAGATTTCAAAAATGCATTTTTATCATTTAATTTTTCTATAACCTCAGGTAATTTTTCAGGCTCATCTAAATAGTAGTAAATAGTATTCATATATTTCACAATTCCCGATTCTACCTTTTTAAATCCGTCTTTTACAAAGTCAGATTTCCATTCTTGAGCCAAGCGTTTATGTACCTTAATCGTGTAATTTCGGAGTTTTGCTTCAGTTTTAGCATCTTCTTTAGAACCCTGATTAGTAGCTTTAGCTTCTTTACTAATAGAATCTACAGCTTTCATAATTTCGGCGTTCTTTTTAGAGGAAATACTTATTTTCTTACTTACAAAATTGATAAATTGATTAATTTTCTCTCGCATCCAGTTAAAGATTTTTCTAATATGATCAATAAATTTATTAACAGTATTCGATTCTATAATGTAATCCATGGCAGATTCAGATATAATATTTAAGTCAAACATAAAAGACTCCATAACTATTTGATCCATATTTATAGATTCAGAAAATAAGATAGGTTTAAAATCTTTAGAATTAATTTGTTCAATAGTATATCCTTCCTGGATATATCTGAGCTTATCCTTTAATTGCATTTTAACATCTCCTTTATACATTTTTATTTATAAGTTATAAAAAAAAAATTAAGACGCTTTTTTTGACGTCTTAATTTTTAATGTAAAAGCCCATCCCCATCATAATCCCCAAAACCACCACCGTAATCAATTTCATCATTTGGCTGATCAAATATCCAATTTAGATTATCCACTTCGGATTTCAAGTGCATAAATACTTCCGCATGCATAGTTGCGAATACTTGGACCAAAGACATGATGTAATCAAATAATTTGATTACTTTGGAAAGACTATTATTTAAATCTTCAACCAATTTCTTGTCAGAATCTATATCATCGGATCTACGCATCATGAATCTTATTCTATTTATATGTGATTCATAATTTCTTTGTATTTCATCCAACGTGTCAGGAAGTATTTTTTGAATCCATTCTGCAAATATTTCGCACTCATAATCTATTTTTTCTAATTTATTAGTAAGATCCATCAGAAGTCGGGTTGTAGCTGGCTTTACCGAAACATCTCCAAATATCTTTTTGAATACTTCTTTCTTATTATAATCTATGGAAAAAGCTTTTCTGAAAACTTTATTTAAAAATCTTTTCCTGCTTATTAAAAGATCGGTAGGTAAAATTTCTTCATGTTTAGACGGATCTCGTTCAAGTTTTTCTATATATTCATATATAACTTTGTATACCTTTATAAATCCTATATCAAAGAAATTATCTCTTGAAAGTATATGTTCAAATAAAGTTACTTCATGAGTTTCAGGTATATATTCTATTGCACCTGAACTATGTCTAAGATAATCATCTTCGTAATTATTATCAAAATGAATGTTATCAGGTATATCGTTTGCATTCATATCTTCTATTTTTTCTTCTTTTTTCTCATCCTTAGGCTTAGATAAGGATTTAGGCTTTGATTTTTTTACATCAGGAGATTTCTTATTTTTATCTTCGGCCTTTTTAGCAATTTCTATTGCATTTTTGACAGTTGTTTTAGTATTTTTCCTAAGATTTGAAAATTTATTTCTTATAAATCTAATAAATTGCATCACTTTTTCTTTAATCCATTTAAAAACCTTTCTTATATATTCTATCAAAACTTTTTTCGCTTCATTTAATCCCACTTCTGTGATATATTTAATATCGGAAATAAAAGTTTCAATAAATATTTGGGTAACATCCTGGTTTTCGTCATGATTATATATGGGTGAAAAATTTTCTGAAGATATATCCTCAAACGTATACCCCTCTATTAAATAATTTAATTTTTTGGATACGTTCATAGTATACCCTCCTGATATGAGAATAGTATAATTAACGTTTAGAAAATATTCGTATAATTTTTTATATTAAATGTCTCAAAAAATAATGATGAGAGTCATAAAAATGACTCTCATCATTTATTATTATTAAAAATTATATCAAGTATTATTCAGATAATTAACAACTTCATCCAGATTCTTTAACCATTTTGCCCCATTAGATTGAATCATCTGACCAACCGAGTTAAGAGAACTTATTTGATGCTCTGTGAACTTTAATACATTTCCATTAATATTATCAGTATCTAAATAGCAAAATATAGTCTTATTAGGGCGTTTGTTACTATCGTCAACAAGTTCAGCTATACTATAAACCCCAGTCATTGCAGGAGTAATCACATATAAAAGGTAATCGGCATATGATCTTACTTCTATTTCTTTTTGTTTACAGTCAGGGGTCCAATCTTTTACAATAGGATTGAAATAATCAATCTCTAATTTTGGAATAATTTGATCTCTCCAAGTGGAATTGTTCGTCCCTCCAAGAAAGACAAGCTTTTTCTTTCCACTCGCTCTATCTATGATATCATTGAACATGATTTAGAAGAGCATAATATCCTCTGGAGTAAGTTTTATTTTACTCTCAATTTCGGCTTTCTTTTCGCCTTTTTCATAAGTAAATGCAAATTTTTCAGAGAGAGATGTTAATTTATCAGCAAACCATTTTTGGATCTTATATACTTTACTTTCTTTACTAACACCCCTGTTTTTAAGGGCTTCAAGATTACCATTAATCAAGTTCGCCTGAATTGCAAGAGCTTCACTAAGTTGGAGTCTCGTATAATAGAATAAATAGATAAGTTCTTTTACTATAGGAATAAATTTAAGGAGAACTACAACACCGGCGATCACCAAACCAGTGCTTAATGCCACACCTTCATTCAATGGACGAGAATGTTGTTTATTATACATTTGCATAGCTCTTTGGAACGTACCATCTTTAACTTGGTCATTAAATCTTTTAAGTGCATCGATCATAAGGTAGCTATGATGACGTTTATATTTAGTATTAATAATGATATCAATTGATTGCGAAGGTCTAGGTTCTTCATCTCTTACACCCATATTGATATAATCAACAAGGACTGAGATCATCAGAGAAGTCCCGCAATATAATGCCATAGTGAGTAAGTTATATGTCATTATAATAGGTGAATTCTTTCTCATAAAACCTACATAGAATATATCTTCGAAACTGATGATATTCCGAAGAGCAGTTTGTAATATATCAATCTCGGGAATAATTTGTTTTGAATCCTTAGCAATATTAGAAAGAAGATCAAGTGATGCAACAAGATTTTCATATTCACGCATATTCCTAATTTTACCCAGTGATTTGGGAATCATTTCGAAGTTTATGGACTTATAACGTTCAGCCATTATCATGTAAATTTGATCTACAAGTCCTTTGCTTATAGATATCTTTTCTGACTCAGATAAATTCATATATTTATAGGTAGTAATAGGTTCTGAGTAGTTTTCTTTGATCAGAGAAAGGAACTCGGCGTCATCCCGTGTGAGATTCATTTAAATCCTTCCTTTCTTAAATACGTCCCATTGCGCGAATCATTTCACGCAACGTTTTATCTTGGTTACTTGCTTCACGCTCAAGTGTCCTGTATGGATATTCTTGGAAATCCGGATAGGAGTCGAACATGACGTAGGCGATTTCGTTTGTTTGATCCAGAATTGTAAACCCTAAAAGATAATATTGATCCATTATTTTCTTTGCTTCTTTAAATACATCAATATCATATTGATTTTTGAGTATATTAACCTCGTTCATAGTAAGAACAACAGTGCCAATCGGCTTATAATTATTTGCGACTGTTCCCCACGCCAGTTTTGCTAAACGCCGTCTGCGTTTGAAGGCTTCAAGCCATGGGGATTTACTCTTGTTAACCAGATTTTCTTTAATATTTGAGATACCAAAGAGAAAATCAACAAGAGATTTCTGCTCTCCTGATACATATTTGACAAAATTAAGGAATCCTCTACTTTGGGACATACTTCCGACAATGTCTTTTACAAGAACTTGAGTCGGAACTTTATGCATAACTGCTTTAATATGAACGAGGATATCTAATGTATCATTATTAAATCTTAAAGGAATATGGATGGATGTAGGCATTGCATCATTTGCTTTTTTCCAGTCATAATTTTCAGCTACTACTTGAGATGGAGGTAAAGTATTAGCAGGAATTTTGTCATCTACATTAACATTATTTCTCATTCTTTGAACAAACTCTCTAGAAGCATTTTGTTCATTTAATATACCATAATTAATTCGTTCAGAAGATGCTTCGAGATTAATAGTAACGGAACCCGGATGATTCGGCACGCCCATATTTTGATGCACCTTAGCAAGGTGCTCTTTTATCCCATATTCAGGATTTGACGTATCTACAAATGGAATAAGAGAGAATGCAGTTCTTGTGAATATTGCATAATTGCGCTCGAACATCCGCATCAGCATCATGACTTCATCAGAAGTGACCTGTTCTGAGCATGCAATAGGGAAGAAGTAGGTCGTTTCACTTGCGGCCTGAGAAAGAGATTTAAATCTCTGTGAGAGAGTTATCTTTTTTGATTTAAACATATTGTCTTTAAGCAGCTTTCTTCCGAGTGTTATGATATCTTCGATATACATAAAACTGTGCACTCCTTCCAACTTCGTTGGTAAATTTTTATTATTAGTGTGTTTAAATCAATCAAGATTGTTTAATTTTAGAAAAAAAATACTTGTCCTTCTACTTCTACACAATCCATTCGGATTGTGTAGTAATATATTAAATATTAATCGTCGCCCGATGTTTGCTTATTGATTAATCCTCGCCATAATGCGACAATGAGAAGGTGCCAAACCAGGGGCGGATTAATATTTAATATTTTTAGGAATTAAAGATCCTGATAAGTTCCCTGATAAGTTTTGCGGATTTGCCGACTTTATTGTCAGCCATTTCAACTAAGCCCAAAAGTTCGTTAGCTACAGACCCTACTTTTTTCAAAGTAGAGAAAGTTTTTCTTCTTTTGAGCTTAGATGAATTACATTTCAGGGAACGATTTTTCAAATTTTCGAATTTTGCTTCGTCTATTCGTATTTTAATCATGAAAATCACTTCCCTTTCTACTTTCTTCTATTTAAATAATATATAATTGATTTATTTTTCGATATTTATTAGTTATAAATGTATAGAAAAAACACCAAAATAACCGTATGATTTATAAGAAAGGAGAGTTTAGATATATGGCTTTAACATGGTCACAACTTATTAAATCTAGATCAGGATTGACCAATAATGAATTTGCTATTCGCCAGGATGAACGTGCTATGGTAGGATCTCATTCATCTGACCCGACCACGCACATGCATATGTTTAATAGATTTTACCTACCTGAAGGGTTTTTATGGCCGGGTGGGTTGAAAGGTTATATATTTATTACTAGACCTGATTGTAATATAATGGATATTAGCAAGAAATCACTTCCTTTGGCAGAAAAACTTAGAGGTCGTTCTGGGTTTGCATCATTTCTTGATGAAAATGTAGATAATATTGAAAGTATCAAGAATCCTATAAATAAGTATGTATTAATGCAATTGCAAGCGAATACAGGTTTCCCATCAGCATTTATGAGCGTATTTACTAATACATGTAAAGGGTATACACCTGAAGACCAAGTACTTGACACGATGGAAAAAGGTGATACCTTACATGGGATTCGTTTGAGTTATGGTCGTCATAGCACTAACTCAAGAACATCAGGAACAATATCGCTCACATTCCAGGACACAAGGGATTTTCCCGTCTATAAGACAATATGTGTATGGACTGATTATATAGAATCAGTTTTTCTTGGAGATCATTCTCCTGCTGATCATTATATAAAACTTGGAATTGTTGACTATGCTGTTTCATTGTATTATATAGTAACGAGAGATCATGTTGGGCCTGAGGTTGAAGCATCGAAAGGGTTTCTCAATGAGGGTGCTTTAGAGATTGTATATTGGGAAAAACTTCTGGGAGTATTTCCTATTACAAGACCAGATAGTTCTTTTGGAACAACTGTTGGTCAACTTACTTATCCAGAATTTTCAGTTCAATTCAAATATTCTATCAAAAGTAAATCAGGTGTACTTGACCCCTATATTTTGGCTGAACTTAATAAATTGAGTGCATTGCATCATAAAAAACCGAACCAAGTGGCGCCTAATACCTTTAAGGTTGGGGATGGTTGGGCAGATATGGGCCATCCTTTTGTAAGCAACCCAATAGTTCAGAAATATAACGGTAAATTCTTCTTAAGTTGGAATATACATGACTCGGCAATCTAAACGAAAGGACGGGATAAGTAAATGATTCTGAGTTCAGATGTTATAAATAAAATCATTAATGAGATTGCGCCCAAATATTTTGATGATGATTTTGATGAAATATCTAAAAATAGAATTGGTATTTTTGGTATGGTTGCTGAAACTATGGCCACACTATATGAAAACTCTATTGTTAATAATGCGATTAAATCGAGAGAACGTCTTACAATAACTGCTTCGAAACATACTTTAATGCAGGAAGCATCGGCTTATCCTGAACTGGTTATCCCTCATGCGAATCCAGCTAATATAAATGTGAGTATAGGTGTTCCTATAAATTATATTGAATCTAAATTCGCAGTAGATTCATCAAACGTAAATTTTGTTCTTCATAAAGATACTTTAATAACTATTTCAAATATTCCCTTCATGCTCCCCTATACTGTTAATATACTTGGAAGGAAAGTCAACGGGCAATTTTCTTATAGTGTTCAGTACACTCTTGATGGAGAGAATCCAATATCAAATATTACAAACCCGTTCCTTATAACTCAAAATCTTATTATTGACGGGGAAAGATTTTTATTCTTTAATACCAATCTTATTCAGGTTAGTAAAAAATATGATACTTATAATATCACCGAGACAGAAAGGATACCTCTCCAGGGCATAGAATTTACTTATGATGACCAATTGGTGTTCTTCAACGTATTCTATAGAAATAATGATAATTCTGAATTCCAGATGGTTGAAAAATATTATTATACCACTAAATTTGTTAGCACCGAAAATAGATTTATTTACTATAATGATACGGAAGATGGAAAAATAAGAATTTCGATCCCTGCCGAATTTGATTTTACTTTTAATGGTGAATTGAGAATAGATATTTATACGACCAAGGGAAAAGCCGGGAACTTTACTTATAATGGCGGGACTATTGAAATAGCACCAAATTCATACCTTAATCAAATCGATTATACTGGCAGCTATTTCAAATGTATAGTCATTGGGAATTCAGTTGGAGGTACTGACAAATTAACCACGGAAGAAATCAGACAGAGGATCATTAATTATAAATCAACCCTCAGATCTATTGATACGGAAAATGATCTTAATAAATATTTTAAAGAAATCGATACTGAGAATAATACTATTTTCATTAAGAAGCGGATCGATATTTATGAAAAGAAGTACACTGCATTCATGATAATGCGTGATGAAGAATCAAAAGTCATTTCTACCAACTCTCTCGATGGATTTATAAAAGCATCAGATGTGAATGTTTATTATCCCCAAACATCCCGTCATGTAATTTATCCTTCAACTGCTTACTCATTGATAGACGGTCAAGATTTTAAAGTAGAGAAAAATGATTCTATTTATAGAAAGATAAAGAGAATTCGTCTTAGATTATCCGGAAATACAGTTGACAATTATTCCAGATTAAGAGAGCTTGATATAAGGGATATGTATTCAAATAAACTTGGGGCTGATGCTTTTACATTCTCAGAAGGTGCTAATAATTCTGGTACTCTTGATCTTGATACTGAAGACATTGAGAAAGCTTTTGACGGAGATACTTCAACTTATTGGGAAGTAGGGGACACTGATTATCAAGGAGACCCCGAAAAATATAGTGAAGTAATACTAACTTTAAATGACGCAACTCTTTTATCTTCTGTAACTATGGGTGTTGCATATGATGTGGTTGCTGATTATCCAATGGGTTCTATAGAGGTACAATATGAGAATCAAGCTGGTACAGAACCCGATGGGTCTGACGGGACCTGGGTTGAAATTATAACACCCAGGGAATTTAAAGTATCACAGGTCGAAGACCCTAGTGGTAATACATTCAACGAACAGGTTCCTCTGAGAAGGATAACTTCCACTATAAATTCTTTGGAAGAGAACTCAAATAAATTCCTGTTTGCATGTCCTTATCTTATGGTAATAAACGAAGATCCTCCATCAACATCTTTCTATCTTAATAGCATAGATAAAGAGCATACTCTTACAATAGGTTATTCAAATATAAACGCCCCTCTGCAATTTATTATAAACAGATTCAGGATTTCGAGAAACGCAATCGATAATGAATTTTCGTATAAATTAAACTTCAATATAGTCCCTGCTAGCGATTTACCTGAAGGTATAGTCGACAATGAAGGTAATATTATTAACTGGGATGCATTTAAAATTTATGGATTCGTATATTCACCAAGTGATGATACTGATATAGTTGGTTATTTTCCGATGAAACTCGTTTCTTATAATAAAAATGACAACTACTTTACAGTAACTGCTGAGTTGAAAACTGATGATTATATTACTCTTAATGATGAATTGAGGATAAAAGATACTGTCTATTCTGCAGGTTCTACAGAACTTTTTGACCACATAACTCCTCTCAGTGGAAATAAGATAGGTATAGCTGTATACTATAATGATGGAAATTATAATGATAAAGGAGAGTATGAAACAATTATTCCTGGCATTGAATCTTATGGTCTTCTTAATATTTATACAAACGAATTCGATAAAGTTACTTTTATGATAAATATGACCAAAATGATTCAATGTATAGTGAATTTTGTTGAAGATGAGGAAGAAGAAGGGGTTATACACTACGAGGTAAAACAAATCCCTCTTGTAAGATATTCTGAGCTAAGAACTAATATGAACAGAATCTCTAATGTTATTATGAATACAAATACATCTATGAGAACATTACTTAGCCAAATCAAGAATAACTCGTCTATAGACTATAAATTCTACGCCACTTATGGGAAATCAAAATTCTTCAAAATGGAAAATACAAATATACCGCTTGATCGTCTCGATATAAGAATGAAATTCAGGGTCCGTATAATGGCCACCAGAACCGATAATACTCTTATATCTGATCTCAAATCCTTTATCCAACCTCTTATCGAAAATATCAACGTATCTAATATGAATATTAATCAAAGTATTTACTTCTCTAATATTATCACCCAGGTAGAAAACGAATTTAAATATAAACAAGATAGAATATTAGCATTTGAATTACGTCAGGTCAATGAATATAACACTTTATATCAATCATTGATCAATACAACACCTGCTCTAGAAACTATGAATAAGGAACAGCTTTTGCAATTCATTCCTGAATTTGTTAAAATTGATATTAATAAAATCGAAATTGAAGTCATTCCTGTATAATTTATTAAAAAACTGTATAGGATTTCAACATCCTATACAGTTTTCATTTGTAGTTTAAACACATCTATAAGGAAAATCCAATTTTGATTGAGGAGGAAATAGAAATGTTTGATTTTTCCGATCTGGAACTTCACGACAGTATTGCTAAGTATAATCAAAAACAAATTCTCGAAGCTGAGAGAGCAAAAATCGAAAATCGAAATAAATCAATTGAAAATCTGATTGAAGCCATTAATCAGGAATATAATAATCTGTACAATACTCAATTGTCTAAAGCTATTGATAGGAAACTCATTCGGGAAGCTGCGGTTATTCATGCAGTTAATGACGCATTATACGGAATCTTTGAATCAGCTCTTCTCGTTGATGATAATGTAAAGATTGAATATCGGGATAATCTTAAATCAATTTTCGAATCCCATTTTTATCAGATCCTCAAAGAGAATAATGTCAAAACCCTTTCCCAATTTAAAAATTTTGTAAAGAAATCCCATGGGATTATCGAAAATGTGATTGAACGGGCTGAAAAACTTGTGGAGCTTAATGAAAGTGTTTACTTTGAGCTCCTTGAAAATACTTTTAATAGCACGTCTATTGACAATCTTATCATGGAAGCATCTAAAGCTGCGGCAGACCCTGGGGCAACTGTTGATGAAAAAGTTGCAAAAGCTCGAGCAATGGTTGATAAACTTAGTGAAGATTTCAAGAGATTTACTCTGGAGCAAAAATTTGCGTCTGCGCATAGAATTATTCAAGCTGCTATCGTTATTTTGAAACTCGGTGTCGCTATTGACAGAATTTGGTATACGTTGCTGGATAAACTTTTGACGATTATTAACAGTATCTTTGGTAAAGAAACGACTACTAGTCTCAGACAGAAGCTTGAAAATAAAACTCTTAAAGAAGTTGAAAACTATTATTATGTGGCTATTGACGTTGCGATTACTCTCAAAAAATTGCAAAAGAAATTCCCTCCAGATTCCAAGGATTATATCAAACTTGGAGACAGGATTGTTTCAATTTATAAAGCAATTGTTATAATCAATGATTATCGCCAAGATCTCATCAATAAAATGCAGAATAAACCTCTTAAGGAAGCATCGTATACTGAATTTTTAACCGAGTGCGATGTCGCTGCTTCTGATGAGAGTTCTCAAAAAGTTATTATTGATGCTCTCAAAGAGAAACTTAATGAAAGTTTCGTAGAATTTGAACCTATTGTCGCATTAGAAAGCGTTCAGCTTGCTAACAAGATTACTTCCGATCCTGTATACCATAATGTATTCATTGAAAGTGGTAATTCAGGTTCGAATGCAACCCTTGTTATAATCAAAGGGTTGAAAGATTCACCTATTGATAAATTCAAATCACAATTTATTAAGGAAGCAAAAATTTATAAGAAAAATCTTGAATCCATAATTGAAACGGCGCGTGAAGCTGGAAAATTTGATCAAGTCTTAAATATGGTAAGACAAGCTCGGCGACTTGAATCTGTTATTAGTGAATTTGAACAAAATGGCAATCTTGGTAGAAAACTCATAAGAGAGAGTGTTTCACCTCTCCTGGCTACTGAGCATAAGGTTGGAGCAGATATTCTTGCATCAACTATTTCGGAAGCCGCCCAATTTATCCTTCTGTACGAAGCATCTAAAGAAGATCTTCAATATCTCACAAAACTTGTAAACGAGGCTAATGAATGCAATGAAGATGAGGAAGAAGATCTTAAAACTCTTGGAAGAGTTATTCGTGATGAAGTTGATGAAGATAACACTCCTGAAGAGATTGTTAAAGAATCCATTAATCTTGAATCGGCAATCTATAGAAAACTTTATATGGCTGATCCTGAAGGGATTTCGGAAGCAGCTGCTAGTGAGTTGAAGAAAGGGAAGTATCCGAAACTTTCTGATTTTCTTGATAAGGAAGATAAAGAGCTTATTGATTCTATTGTGTCTATTTCAGGCAAAGATAAAGTTGTAGACGTTATTAGAGCTAAAATTATTGATGTTATTGAAGGTGAAGAAAAGCGTATTAAAAAGATGGAAGAAGAAGAGGAAAAGCTTATTTCTAAACTTACTAAGAAGCAACTTACTACTAATGAGGATCTTCAGGAAGCTGTTAGGTCATTGAATAATGGGTTAAACGAACCTAAAACTCTCTTTGAAGCTATTGTAATGAATCGCACCAAAAAATATATTCAAGAAGCAATCTCTCTTGGAACCGGATTCGACATTAATATGCATAAGAATACATTAATGGGTGAAGCTATTGCTATTATGACCATCCATGAGACATTCAATACGTTGCAATTTGGTAATTATGATTCTTCGAAATTGAACAAATTGAGAATTGATTATACTAAGAACAGAATTTAAAAAAAAATAAGGATAGGGTTTAGACCCTATCCTTTTTCTTATCTCTTTTATATTCCTCTGAAAGCTCCCAGGCTTCATAAATGGATTCAACAATGTCCTGTGGAGGAAACCATTCATGTGGAGGTTCGTAATTCCTCACAGCAACAGGACTCCAGTTATTAAGATTAATCAATGTATGCATAAATTTTTCAACTCTCTCTTGATAAGAGAGGTCTCTTTCATTTATATCCATTTCTCCTCTATTAATAATATCCTTTCTGGAATGTTTAGGATCGGTTATAAGAGTAATTACGTAATCAGGTTTTGGTAGACGGAAAAGTTTATATTCTACAAATTCGATAAATTTACAAATTTTAAGTTGCTCCTCAAGGGTTTTTCCTTTAGCTCCTTGATAGAGCATATTTGAAGTTGTATATCTATCAAAGATAATGAAATCATAGTCTAATTGCAAATCTTCCGCATAGTGAATTTTAGAGAGAATCTTTGTGTAATATCCAATAATCCTATCAAACGAATAAAAGAAAGATGCAATCTTTGGAGAAACCGAATAAGGGGATTTCCCAAATTTACCTTTCAAGAACCATCTGACCAAGAATGAATGCCATCTGTCATACATAGGAAATGACACTCTCAAAACTCTATAACCTTTAGCTGTGAGATATTCTTCAAACTTTTTGGATATAGTTTCTTTTCCTGAACCATCGAGACCTTCAAATACAAAAATATGGGGTTTCTTCGTCATGCTTTAATTCTCCTTTTTATTTTATTAACTGGTTGATTATTCTTCCAGGAGATATTCCATCAACTTTGCTTCAGGATTTTCAGGATCTTCTTCCAAAGCTTTTCTTATACAGCTCTTGTGTACATAGGTATCAAATTCCAAATCGAATACCAACGGTTCATGTTCATCATCAGTAGAACAGAACCAGCAACCGCCATCGGAGGGTGAGAGTTTTACCATTTTAAATCCTCCTATTTAGAAATTTGTTGATATATCCATTTTAATAATATATGATTGAAGGTTAGCGGAGGAATAATCCGCTAACCTCATTTTTTAATCAAGCATTTTCATATTATCGAACACTTTTGCAATTTGCTCACGCATAATAGACTCTCCGAGACCAAATTTATTATTACCAATTCCTTTAATTGCGCCCGTAAGATAAGAATCTTTAATGGCTTCCGCAGCCCAATGATTTTCAGACACATCATCATAAATATCAGAAACTTTCCAGAAATCATTAACTTTTACAAGTCCTAAATTGTCAAGTATTTTAGCGAACTGTTCTCTAGTAACATATTGACCAAGACCGAATTTATCCGCAGATACACCACTTATTGCACCAACTTTATATGCTTTTTCAATAGATTTATAAGCCCAATGATCAGTTGCCACGTCTTTAAACGGGAAGTCATTATAAACATTGGGTTTATTAAGTAAACCAAGCCTGTCAAATATTACAACGACTTCTTCACGGGTGATTTCTTCATTGAGACCAAATTTTCTCGTAGAAATACCTTTAATAATTCCTTTATTGTATGCTTTCTTAATTGATTCGGCTGCCCAGTGAGAAACCGGTACATCATCGAACATTTCAAGAGTTTTTACAGGCTCAGGTTTAACAACGATAGGTTCAATATTATTAACAGGGGATTTAGTTTCTTCTTTATATTGGCCCCAGAAAATTTGAGTATTAAAACATTCGTTGAAATCTACATTGATACCATTTGCAAGGATATCAATTTTGTATTGATATAAATCGGCATATTTAGAGAGTTTTCCACCACTCCAGGCAAGTGTTTGCCAGAAATATTTACAAGCTCCACGCTTTGCCATTTCTTCAATTACATCATATTTACCATAAATACCAGCAAAATAATGTTCACCAAGAATTTCTTTTGCACCTTTTAAAAATGCCTCAATATTATTGAAATCGGATTTAGGTGCATCATAGTCTACGGCAAAAAATATTGCACTGTTTTTAGGTTGACCTAAATCCGACGCTCTTTGTTTAGCTTTAGTTGCAGCTGCTTTACCAGCTTCATATCCATATTTGGGCCCATCTTTCCCTTCTTGGAAAACAGAACCGATCATGAAGCCTGCATTTTTGAGAATTTGGACCTCTTTTTTCGAAAAATATTTCCATGATGAAGGTGGTGCAAGATAACGGATAAAGAAGTTTCCGAATTTGCCGTTTTCATATTGAGCAAGAAGTTTTGCTTGTGCCGAGCTAACACCAGCCCCACGATCATAACCAAACACACTCACTAGGTATCAGTCCTTTCTAGAAATTTATATAGAGTTTGCATGTGAATAAATTAGAAAAAAAAATAAAATGGGGTTCGATTTTACTCGAACCCCTTAGTGAATATTCAGAAACGGACTGTCCAATATCCGGTCTTTTTTGGAAGATATAATTCAATACCGCGTCACGATCTTCTACGGATAAATTATATCTATCAACGATCTCATCAATGCTACCTTCAGCCACATCATAACGAGTGATACAAGCATTAGCAATAATTCGAATTTCATATTGTGCCATTGGCATATCACGCACCTCCCCCGCAATGATGTCAGCAAAGATAGAGAAAAATGGGAGTTACACTCCCGACTTTTCAAAAGTTATGGGCGTAACCCCCTACGTTTGTACATCTTGCAACTACATCATGCTTTTCCGCAACAATTGACATTCCCTTTGTGCCAGACATTGCCTTGAATAATGTTGATTGGGCCGATATACTTATCGGTCTTCTTTTTGTATGCCATGTTGATCACCTCCAGAGTCAGGTAATACAAAAGGCCCCGCCTATTCGGCGGAGCCTGCATCTTCTTCGGCCGGCGATTCCACAACCGGATCGGCGACCGTCGGCTCCTCGCCCCATACTGCGAAAATCGCAGACTTGTATGGCTCCGGCACTTCGTCCTGTACCTGCTGGCGACCGGAGGTACTGTTCACATAGGCACGGCGCCACGGATCGCCGATCGGGTATTCTGTGCCATTTACCTCGACGTACTGTTGCTTCTTGATGCTCACACTATCCGGTGTGAGCATGTCCAGCGAAAAGCGTTCGATCAAATCGGCCATTTATACCCCTCCGTCAATGATATACATGCCTTCCGCGCGAATGACGGAATCATTCGTAAAGTTGCTGTTGTTCAAATTGGCGAGCAAGCCGACGTTCCCGGATGCCCGGAGAACTATATAATTTGTCCCAACCTGAACTAAAGCGTGGACAGTCGTTGCTCCAGAAGGCAAATTTATATTAGAGAATCCCCCTACGGCTGTAACAAAATGAGGCGGATTGATCGCAGCCAAATACGGAAGGCCAGTAATCGTCGCTTCTCCTGTCGCGCTTCCTTTGCTCGAAAGGTCAAGTTGTAGAACCCAGTACACGATATTACCTATCCTCGTATAACGCCCCCATTGACCGGAATAGGTTATTCCTGATGTTGATCCACCGAATCGCAGTTCCGGCGTCCAAACGCCGGTTTCGTAGGGGAAGTTGCCTTTGTGTAGGATGTCGTAATACGTCACGCCATCAGTAGACACTTGGCCCTTATAATTATAAAACGTCTTCAATCCCCAAGATGCCCCGACTTGGAGGATGCCGCTATCTAGGGTAAGGTTTCCAACAACTCGGGTGGGTCCTCCAATAACCACAGGACCTCCGTTGTTATTCAACCGCAACTCTATTGCTTGATCGGCGTCGTTGTGGGAGTCGATAAGCGAGAATTGGGCAACCCCCGTTTGATAGTACGACCCCAATCTCAATCTCTGGTCAAGGTTTTCAACGAGTATAAAAGTAAGCGCGCCGTCTTGGTTTTTAACAACGTGGACCCCTCCAAACCCAGACCAGCCCTCCTGATCACGAGTTACGACAGAATTAGGAGTGCTGGAAACGTTAGGTTGCATTCCGCGAAGAAGGTCGGCATCGAGTCCGCTTCCGGCTCCGTCGCTAGCCGATGTCCAAATTTGAAACCAGCCTACTGTCTCCCCAACAACTCGGAAATAAATTCTCCCGGCTCCTGCACCAGCTTCATAAGTTAATTTTTGCATGGTCAACGTGTTCGTGGGGTCTCGGAACACCTCTAGTGTCACCCTCCGAGCCCCAGCTTCTTGATACGGTTCGTTGGTCACAGGACCTATAAAAACTGTATGGTATCTTCCGGGCGTGGTGATGTCGTCGAAATCAGATATGGTTACGCCCAGCGAAACACCCAAAAACCCCCTGACCGCACTTTGCGGGACGGTGGTGCTGGCCAGATCATCCACTTCCGCCTTCCGCGCCACATGATTGGCGGCCGTCGGCGCGCCGACTTCGAATTGTCCGTTCCCGTCCCGCTGAACCAGCGTATTCGGCGTGGCCGCAGACGTGGCGCCGTGAATATTTGTAGTTGAAGAAATGTGCAATTCGATCTCAGGTATTGCCTCAACTACATAATCGATTTCCTCAGGAGTAGAAGAGGGTTTACCCTCTATATTTTCCCAATCAAGTACTATTTCAATAGTACCACTAGAAGAAATCAAAGACCAACTGTTTCCATCGCTGATATATTCTGCCCAACCCTCTCCGACTTCAGGATCATCACTGGCATCTTTAACGTGAACTCTAAGACCCTCATAAGGAACTAATTCATCTCTTTCAGCTATATTATCTACAACGCGAATCTGTAAAACATTACTGGGTAAAAAAGTTGAAGGAATGATCCCATAATTGTTAAGAGGTGCATATCCTCCAGGTTTGCCTTTCATAGAAGTATTTTCAGGTATATAATTTAGTGCGTTTTGTTTAGCATTCCATGCCGCTATTTGTTCATCAGTTACAAATCTATGAGTAGTATCTTGAACTATTGTATTAGCAGATTGAGTACCAAAATGGTTTGCTCTATTTCTGTCAGATAAGTGATAGTGTTCAGATATGTTTCCAGTTAAGGTAGCTACACTTAAATCAGGCTCTTCCGGCGTTCCGCGAATTATTATGGAACCGTCCGATGAAATTATTTTAGAGACGATTGTTTCAAATTCTTCGTCTGTTAAAATATCTGACGTACTCATTGATGTCATCCCTTTCCTTTTTACGTTTATATAAAGTTCATTTCAAGAACTTATAAGGACAAATAAAAAATCCCAAGCGATATTTTAAATCGATTGGGATTTAAGTATTACGCTATAACATCTGAAAGTTCTATTTCTCCAAGAGCGCCCTTAAAACCTTTTCTATTCTTTATTTTCTTATATACATATAAAGAGGTAAATTTATCTTCATAATAAATACTCATTTCGATTCTAGGAAGGAATGAATAGAATTTTTCTATATGTGCTTTATATATGAGATCATCATCAAGTAAAAGAGTACCAATAAGACTATCTGTGTATGTTTTGAATACATTATCTATATCTGGCTTGGTTACAGGAGGGATAATTCCGGCTTCAAATAATACCTGTTCTTCTATAGAAGCGCTAGATGGCATAGGATGGTAAAAATTGATTTTTATGAAAATCGGAGTATGAATATTTATATCCTTTTTCAATTTCTTAATAAATTTACTAATATAATTCTTATTATCTTTTGCATTTGGGACGTATGTAGTTATAATTCCTCCAAACGATCTATGACGAGGACGTTCACTTTGAACAGGTTCTTCATATAAGGTGATTTTTATACATGAATAACTTCTTTTTTTAAGTATGCGATTTTTCTTGTCTATAATTTCTTTAACCTTTCTCTCAGTAAGTTTATCACCTATACAATACATTATTCTTTTGATAGGATCGTCTTTGGGGATATCTTTATATCTGAGATTGTATTCATCCAATCTTTTCTTCTTATTTTTTATCTTTCTTTTTGCCATAAGTATTCACCCTATCCATAAATACTATATAGGCATGTTTCCGTTGTAATAAAACAAATAAACCTCCAAGGGGATTTCCCTTGGAGGTTTGAATTGTTATTTCCTCTTTCGGTTCTGCTGTTGAATCTTTTTATTTGCTTTATCAGTAGATTTAGATTGAGCCTTAGACTGTTCCTCAGTTTGTCCGGTAGGTTCAGATTTTTCAGAGTCTCCATTTTCTTTATTATTAGTATTATCTTCATTTTCTTGATTTTCTTCAGTTTCAACTTCATTGTCACTAACATCACTTTCTTCATTTTGATTTTCTTCAGAAGTTTGTTCAGTAACATCAGTATTCTCATTTTCAGGAGCAGTTTCTTGATTAGTATCAGCGTTACCCATAATTTCAATAGAATCAGTCAGAGAGATCGTAGAACTTACGTTACCATTAACATTAGAATTTTCATTTTCGGAATCCTGTTCGACTTCCGGGTTAGAAGATTCGGAAGGAGCCTGAGGAGTTTCCGGCTGAGAATCTTTCTTAGATTCAACCGTTTTAACACTCCTAGCCCACGGGAATTCCTTGCCCGGATTTTGTTCTTTCCAAATTTCTTCAAACGGTTTGCGATAGTTATTTTTATTCAAATGTACTTGGAGAGTATGATCCTTCTCGTATATTTCATACATTGCAGTAACTTTTGAAATATTCAGAAGTTGGCCGATGGTCTCAACAGAGAACCTAGATGGGCGGTAAATAGGACTTTGGAAGCCGTAACCGATCGGAGTAAGTTCCCGGTTAAGGTCATTGATGATAATAAGTTTGTGCGTAGGATTTGCTTGTTGATTGATTTCCGTCATGTTTATTCCTCTCCTTGCTTATTTATTCGCATCCACAATCCGAATTTTCATCGAGCTTACCAAGCTTTTGAAGTACGTGTTGAGTAAGGGAATTCAATTCTTCATCACTGATTTCCGCGACGTCCTTAGTATTGAGTATTTCATCAATAACTTTGTCCTCTTCTGGAGTCAATTGGATTTCATCATTTTCATCATCCCCGTTGATGTCAAGAAGGAGATTAACATCATCGAGACTTACTTCTCCAGTCTCTTCATCTTCATCAATACCGAGAACGGTTTCACGGATAAGCTTATTATGATAAGCGTCAACAACTCTTCGATGTCTTTCACGCGCCAGTACTCCGAACATGTATTTTACCACCTTTCAGTTATATTGAGCTCTTATTGGATTGTTGCTAAATATTTTATTTTTGTAAAGCTTTTATTTTCACTTTGAGTATGAATAAAACGTAAGGGAGTAAATAGAATCTTTCAATGACACTAGCTTCATAGTCATCTATTACTGAGTTAAATTCTTCAATAGTTATTTCTTCATTATTATATGCTTTCGCTATCACTAATTTTAATCTGGACAAATCTTCATATTCTTTATCAATCATTTTATTCACAAATTCAGTATCAAGTATTTTTATATGATTTCTCAAATCAGAATCATCTGACTGATATACAAATTCAATCGATTGATATAAATCAATATCTTCGATCTCTTTAAATAAACTTGTAGGAAGGGATTTGAATATTACATAAGTATTTTTATCTTTTTGCATGGATTTATTTATAAATTTCTGCAGGAAGAAGTTCATATTATATAAACGATTATGTTTCGGTTCAAATGGCAAAGGTGTTTCAAAAGCAAAAATCATTTCAAGAACTTCATCGAAATAAATAACCCTATTATCCATTAAGAATTTGATAAGATATTTGCAAGTTCCCATACCATTTAATTCATCTGACAACTCTTCGGGAGTTCTAAGATATCCTATATCTTCATCGTAATTTTCTTCAAGGTATCTTGCAAGAATTTTGGAATAAGAATCTATACATTTATCTAAGAGATTATAATCCTCTTTACGAATGATTGCTTTATCCTCAGTGCCAATATTTCTGTAAATAGTTTCAAATATTTCAGTGACTTGATTTTCAATCCTTTTAGCCCGTGAAGTGGTTACAACTGAATAATCGATTACATAATGGTCTTCACCTTTAATTGCTCTGATCTGAACATCTGTAACCATGAATATAATTTCGGAATTGAATGAAGGTATTATGAATGCATCGCCAGCTATAGGCCTTATAGTTTGATTAAGGACCATGCACTGATCTGAATATTCAGTATAAGTACCATTTGTTTCATCATAAGTGATGGGAGCGGTAATTGCATTAACGGAGAAAAGGGGGAAATTATAAATTTTATTATACCGGACAGGAGAATCATCTCCTACATATGACATTATGTCTCTAGTGCCGATTTCAGCAGTTGATTCTGCGTTATTAATAGAAAAATAAGTGCAGGGGACTGGATTAGTATCAAGAAATCTTGAAAATTGACTTAGGTTCCTTTGCTGTCTTAGTTTGGCCTGATTTTCGATCAGGTTTTGTACATTGAGTACTCTCAATTTAAACACCTCTTTATATTATTTTATATACCCTTTTATAATATTTTATATTTATTTTTTAGGGTTTAACCGTTATTGAAGTGTTTAACTTGTAAATACTGATATAAAAAAGTTCGGAAAATAGGAGGAAAGGAAATGAATATTTCAACGAAACTTAAACTTCTTCAGGAAGGTTACTCAATTGATGATATTGAGTCGGATGGCATTTTCTCTATAAACGAATCGGGAATTGATTATGATGATTTTTCTATTTTATATGAATCTATTGATTCTGATATTGAATATATGTCACAAATTAGCATGGAAATGCTTAGCGAAAGTAGTGATAATAAAAATGTAATAAAAAGATTTATTGATTGGGTAATACAAAAAATACGGCAACTGAAAGCATTTTTTATGAATCTATTTAATAAGAGGAAAAAAGAGATAGTCACTATTAACCTCAATGAATTGAAAGAAAAGATTGAAAAGAAAGGATTTAAACCTTTTACTTTAAATAATTCCTTCGAGAAAGTATTGAGCTCTCCTGATGAAGCTATAAATTCATTGAAAAAAGTAATAGATAATTTTGAAGAAATATGTATTGAATTTATGGATAATGCTCATAAAGGATTTAATGATGTTATAACTCAGGATACCGATGTTAATAGATTACAAGTTATTATTTGGAATAAAATATTGGGAAGTTCTCATAATATAGATGAAAAAGATCCTACAATCAATGCTATTGACTATTTATTGGGCAAAAGAGATAGTATTAAAGTTATATCTAAAGAGCAAGTTGAAAATATTATAACCTTTTCATATTCGTTTTATGAATTATGGAAAGATGTGAATGATGCTCTAAGTTATTATGAAAAACAGCTTAACCAACTCGGCCAATTTACAGATGACGGATTTAAAATCATAAAGTTAATTTGTGAAACGCTCTTAAAAGCATTCCCCGATATACTTATGTATATAGATAATCATATAAGGAGACTTTCTGTTGTAGGAAAACATTATTGATTATAAACCAGAAGGGAGTTAGGTTATGGATATTAGACAAAAACTAAAACTTTTAAAAGAAGGTTATACAATTGAAGAGATAGATTCCTATATAGAAGAAATCGTGGTAAATTGTATGGGATTAAATGAATCGGCTCTTGAAACTGTAACTAAAGGTGCCAGGAGTATTCTTGAGCATATTAAAAGATTTTTTGAATGGATCAGACAAAAGTTTATGCAATTTATGAATTTTTTAAGAACCAAATTCAAAAAGACTTTTAATGAAAAATCATTAAAATCAAGAATTTCTAGAATTAAAAATCCTTCCGACACCAATAAAGAATATGAATTTGAAATTAGATCCAAAATTCACTCGGTTGATGAAGATTTTTTGAAAAACGGAGTAGAAAAAGTATTTAAGGCTATCGAAGAACAATTATCGAATGTACTAAATGATAATGAGGGAAATTCGAAAATTTCGAGTTTCGGTGAAGCTATAATCCATGATGAAAATAAGTTCATAAATTATATTTTTAATAGTGCGTTAAAAATTGGATATAACGAAAAGGAAATAGTCGGAAAAATATATGGTGATTTCATAAAAATAAAAGTATCATATGATGATTTGGATGAATTAGTAAATAAAGTTAATTATATGCAGGATAAACAAATAGAAATGTTAGAGTTTATTAACTTCTCAGTTCCTGCTAAATTAAGAGAATATAAAATGGGCGTTGATGAGAGAATAGAACTATTAATACATGATCAGGAAGAAAAGAAAAAATCAGGAGACTATAAAGCAGCGAATGAAATCCAAAAAGAAATAGATGGCTATAAAGATAAACTTCAAAAATTTATAAGCTTATTTAATCATATGATGAAAATGTTGACAAAAATGGTTAATATTCATAAGAAAATAACCGATGAATTATCAGATTCTATAAGTTCTATAATAACGAAGATGGAAGAAGATATAAGAGCAAAATGACGATCCCTTTATGGGATCGTCATTTATATTTAAAATATTCTATTTTATTTTAACCTATAAATAATAGGCGAGTCAAAAGAGGAGGATACCCTATGCAAATATCGGAAAAACTAAAGCTTCTTAAAGAAGGATATGGGATCGAAAATATAGATTCAGATAGTATCTCTTCTAATCATATTAACGAATCCTTTGAATTTTCTGAATTTAATTTATTGACAGAAAGCATAAATTCTGATTTTAATATTTTAATAAATATTATTAATGAATCGGATGGGAAGGATGTAAATCCTATTGTTAGATTTATACGGTGGTTAATAGAAAAATTAGCTCAATTCATAAAATTCGTTAGAAATTTGTTTAAAAATAAACATAAACAGACTGCTTTTAAAATAAAACGTCTTGAAGATACAATAATAGAAATGGAAACTGCATTAAGAGAGATAAAGAAAAATTCAACAGCAAGTAACGAAATACCGAATCCTAAAAAAGAAAAAATACTTAAGATGAGAGAGTTAAAAGACAATTGTGAAAAAATTATAAATTATGCAAATACAAAGATATATCAGGTCGATAATAAACTTAATACGATAAAAACTCCGAATGTGTTAGGTATCATATCTGATCCTGAAAGAATTTTTCAATTTAGTTTATCAAAATATGTAAATAATATACTTAATGTAGTCAATAAGATTGATATTTATATTTATAGCCCAACTGCGATTAAAGATAAAGAAGATCCAACTGATGAAGAGATTGCAGAATATCTTCTTTTCAAAGCAAAATCTGGATTATTTACATTTAGTCCATCAGTATTTTCTTCATATACAAGAAGACTTCAATATTATGATTTCAAAAATTATAGAGAGGCAATAGATTATTTCTTTAATGAAACTTTATTTAATAACGAAACTGGTAAAATGGGGATAAGAAATCCTGAAGAATTCGTTAAGAAATTAAAGGAATTTATAGATTTCTTTGATAAGGATAGAGAAAGGTGTATAGAGTATACTGAGCAAATCAAGAAAGAGCTTTCAAAATTTGAAAAATCGATAAATGTAATGAAATATATAAGCGATAGAAGCAAGAAGTTATACACTTTAAGATTAAGGGCTATTAAAATATGCATAGACGCTGCTAATTATATTACAAATTATACATTCAATATTCAAAATCGGGTCGATTCATCAATGGATGTTATTCAAAAACTTTTATCAACCAGACTGGCTTTATTGAATGTGATTAATGAAATGTATAAAGTAATAAATAAATTACATCTTTATAATGTGGACCCATCTGAATTCTTTGATGTTTACATGAAAAAGGTTGATGAAATATATTCAGATGTAGACTCTATTGAATGACAAATAACTAGGAAAAGCTATAAAAAATATTTAATTGTTTGCTAAAAATGACAAATAGAATGATTCATATTCATAGAGATGCAACTATGGATTATATCAATAACGTAACAGGGTATATTGATTTTATTGAGGCATAGGTGACGAGACGATCCTCTATTTGGGAGGATCGTCTTAACCTATAATTAGATATATAATGTAAACGGAGGAGATTATATATGGATATACCAACAAAATTGCGCCTCATCCAAGAGGGATATACTATTCAAGATATTACATCAGGAGCAATTAACCCGTTCGGCGCAATAACTGAAAATGTTGTATCTGATGAGTTGGATTTATTTATTGAAAGTATAAATGCGGATTTTGATTTCTCCATGTCTTTATTGAATGAATCATCGAACGAGGATGTTAATCCTATCATAAAGTTTATAAATTGGTTGAAAGAGAAGATTATGCAGTTTATTAACTTTTTAAGACGTTTGTTTAAAAGAAATGTTAGTGAAAGTAATAATCTTATAAAAGAAATTGAAGCTCAGGTTAAACAGATAAAAACTCTTGATGATCAGATTAATAAAGTTCAAAAGAATAGCAGAGGACTCTTTGGTCTTGGTAAATCCTATAAATACATGGAGGATCTTGGAAGGCTGATAGATCAAAAGCGTGCTAGAAATTGGCAGAATGTCAATAACCCAAGAATCGCCGATTCGATTAATATTTTATTCCATCCTAATCCTGACAGGTTTGGAAAACTTTCTGATAATGTAAAAACATTGTTGGATTTTGTTGAGGATATAGAGAGAGGTATACCTGGTGACACAATCAATGGGAGAGAGTATATCAGTGACAATGAACTTGCTGAGTTTATTCTTTTCTTTAAAAGACATGAATTTGCTAACACTCCTTTGGATCCGAAAAGAATGCCAACTGGGGAATCAATTTTATTGGTATTGAAAAATAACTTAGATACTTCTCTTGCTAAAGAAATAAGCAATATTGACCCGAGCGATATATATGCAAACCCCGGAAGTTTTATAAAAAATGCAAAGGGAATTATTGATCAAATCGATAGGCAACAACAGGAAACTGTTAAATACGTTGAAAAAATGAGAACTAAACTGGAAAAAATGGAAAATAGTTTAAGAAGATTCAAAATCTTGAAATTTTTTGAAAAGAAAGCAATCATGTTAAGGATCAGAGCAATTAAAACATGTATCGATATTGCAAGCGTTATTACTAACCACTTGGTATCTATTCAAAAGCAAACTTATAATGGAATGATAATGATTCAAAAATTATATGACACTGAAATTAGACTTCTTGGTCTTAAAAAAGAAATGGTAAACAAACTTAGCAATTCAGGGGATAAAAACCTTGAACAAGTGTATCAAACCTACTTGGATTATATCAATGATTTCAATATTGATGAAGAAGCAGTGTGATATTAATGTAAACAAAAAAAAAATAACCGATCTCACTGATGTGTGAGATCGGTTATTTAATTCCAAATATAATTTTCTTGAATATCTATTTCTTTCTTGCTCACACCAAAATCTTTATATTTTTTATTATAGTAAACAAACATCTCTAAACTATTTGTATATCTCTTTATATTTTTGTAAATTTTTTCAAAATAACTCAATTCAATACCTGTATCTGAATATATTTTTATAATCAAATCAAGTAATCCATATTGTCTTATATAATGATTAATAGTCTTTTCATAAGAGGAACCAGATACTGAACAATATATCCTATTAAATTCTTTCTCATCTTCTATATTGAAATATACTGAAAGTATGTCAAATGTCCCTTCAGCCATTATTAATTCTACAGGATCAGGAGATAATATATCTATTTTTGTAGGAATATTATAAGTTTTAAATTTGTCAATATCATCCTCATCTTCAAATATATCGACAATGCTGTATCGTCTTATTTTATCCGTTCCTGTTACATTCCTTATTATTATATAATCATTGTACGTTGAGATAAATCCGATTCCGTGATCGGATAGATTTCTATAATAATATTCTTTATTTTTTGGAATAGTTATTCCATTATATTCAAAAAGTTCCTCCATATCAGTATGAATTTTTAGTTTATACAAATCCTTAAAGGTTAAGTTTAAACCTAATCTATCATTTATATATTTTAACTTAGCTTTAGAAAGTTTGTTTTCAGGAGATGGAAAGTTTTTAATATTCCTTATTAATTTTCTAGAGAATTTTTTCTCTTTTGACGCCTGTTTGTTTAAACTGTTAAGATAAATATTTGCTTCATAATTATTACAATCAAGCATTCTTAGGAAATCTGGGGTTATATATCCTTTAGTCTGACCTTGACGGCAACTTGCCCTGAAGCATTTATATAAAAACCGAGGTTTCTCTTTCGTTGGGATAGATACATAAAATGATCTTTCTTTTTTACGCCCACCATTACAGAAAGGACATATTGAAACTATTTCAGTTTTACCAGTATTAAACCCTGATTTTTCGAGGGAACTTAATAAAATCCTAGTGACATAGTCTATCTTTTGTAAATCCATCATTTCACCCTCTTTCTATAAAAGGTTAGTTTAAAAATATTAACTAATATGTACTTACAATACAATAATATATATTTTATTTAAAAAGAAAAAAAATAACCGGTAAGAAACCTACCAGGTTAACACAAGAATTTGAAATTTCTGATATCGTGAAGAGCCTCCCATTTGATTCTCGGAAGAGGCTCAATTGAATTTTTCCGACAACGTTCACAATATTCCTCATAAGTTTCTTTTCTTTTGTTTTTCTTCATAAAATAAACCTCCTTAATTATTTGAAAATTTCTGAACTAAACAGCATCATCGTATACATCTTGTTTTCAGATTTAAGGATAAGATTTTTATATCTTCTATCCAGTTCATCAGTAGCTTTTATATAATCATAATCATTCATGGAAAGAAGTTCATTCAATTCATCGTCTAAAGCGGTTTTAAGTTCTTCAAATGACCCAAATTTAAATCCATTTTCATTGAATAACTCAAGAATTGTATGTTCAAAATAAAGTTTAAGGTTAGTATTTTTGATCTGTTTCATGAAATCAAAAGCACTCAACGCCATTACAAATCATCTCCTTTAAATTTTATAACAATTCGTTCTATTATTCTTATCTTAATAATATATATTTATATCCCATTTTACTTTCATTCAATAAAGATTTTCTATTTTTATGTATTTAAGGGTTTTTATTAAATAATTGGATTATTGCGGGAAAAATTAATAGGCACGTTCACATAAGACGAAAAAAAAAATAATACGAGGGCAGCAATCTATCCCTCGTATTATTTTTATATTTATACTTTAGAAAGGATTAGATGTTACAATATTATATTTTAAATTTTCTATTCTCTTTGTTTCTTCATTAAATTCAAAATCTTTCACATCAATTATAATATAATCATTAATCGTTACTTCATCCAAAACCCAATGCTCTCTAGTAATAAGAGCATCTGGGACCATATCTTTTATCTCTTCAGGGGTTAATATATTTACATTATATTTATCAGTATCAAGAATAAATACTTTAAATCTTGAACCGTTAAATGTGATATATTCACGAAGTCCTCTTCCCCCATCAGGGATAGAGGTTAAACATCCTTCTATTGAATCGCTAAAACAAATTCTGGGAGTTTCATCTTCCTCATCATCACCGTCAAATACACAATCAGGTACACAAGGGGTAAACAACCCGTCGTGTTGTAGAATCACTGAAACATGATAAAGTAGCATTTTATAGGAAATTCACTGATGTATCTATTTTGAATTTTTTAAGGAAGTCTTGAAGTCTGATTTCTTCACACTTTCCATCATGATAAAGGATCTTAAGAACTTTTTCCTCACCGACCAGTAAATAGAATTTGACCATCATAAAATTCTCAATAGCTTTGGTATAAGCATTTTCAATGGTTAATGTATATAGAAGTTCATTAACCGAATAAATATAATCTTTCAGTTTATCAGGCAAAGTCTCCCAAATTACATTCATTGATTCATTTTCAAATTCGTCCGGGAGGCAGAATTCATAATCCCTTTCAAATATAATGAACTTTATCTTTATAAGTTTCTTGAAGATTTTTACAGGAATTCTTTTACTCAAACCATTTCCAAGATCTACAAGAACAAATGCTTTAGGATATTTGGAGATTATTTTATTGAGTTTGCGACGTTTAATTTTTCCTTTAAACCTATATAATTCTTTAGAACCGTTCTCGTCAATATCGCTATATATTATAAAAGTATCCGAAGACGGATGTTGGAATTTCTTTGGTCGGTTCTTCTTATCAGGAAGGTGTTGCTGATACGCCTCAAGAAGTTCGACTTCAAGTTTTTTGCCTGGGAGATATCCCCCTACTGTGTTTCTAGCAATGTTTGTCAAAATTTTTCTTCCAAATACAGTTGGTATTAACTTTATATCCGCCACTTTATATTTCTCCTTTTCATTTTTAGTTTGGAAACAATGTATAAATTACGATTAAGGAGTGTGTCAAAATAATGGAATTGCAAACTTTATTAGCATCATTGATCCTTAACACGCACAATATAAGGGTCCTTCACTGGAATGTTGTCGGGATTGATTTTGATCCGGTTCATAAAATACTCGAAAAATACTACAATACTCTACAAGAATATACTGACGAAGTTGCAGAAATCTGTTTACAATTAAACATTAATACTCTTGGTTTAATTGAAGCTTTAAAACTGCTTCAAAAGGACGAGAAAGCTTATTTAAGTTTAAATGGATCTAAATTTTACGATTCAAATAAAGTATTCTCTAATATTGATAAAATATTCTCTGATCTTATTTCGGCATATATCGAAGTGACTAAACAAGAAAGTATTCCTTCAGATATAATAAATAAATTGGAAGAACATATTTTCTTCTTAAGAAAAGAATTACAATACAAGAATCGTAGCAGACTTGGAAGAAAATAATTTGTGAATGAATGCCTACCTCTTGGTTAAGAGGTAGGCATCTATATTTCAAGGCAAAAGTTCTATTGCCTTAATTAACAATTTTTTGATTTTCATAAGTTTTTCATCGTTATTCTTATCCAACTCATTGGTATCAATAATAAGAGTTTTTCTAAGATTTTTAAGCTTTTTGATATTCTTTTTATTAGTTTTATTATTACGTATCAAGGTTCCTTTATTTCCATTCTTATTTTTCTTATTTTTATGCTTTTTCTCGTTTTTCTCAAATTTCTTGATTTCCAAGCTCTTATAAAAAATATCTTTATCTACAAAATTAGTTTCATAGATTTTACTCTTATATTTCTTCTTGATCTTTTTGATAAACTTTTTGGAAAGAATTCCTTTCTTATTTACAACAATTCTTGCTTGCCTTGACATATTGGTATCTCTCCTTTTTATTTATTGAAAAGCGACCTGGCTATATTGATCATAGCTTTTACCAGTTTTGCGATGATCATATTAATCTTCCTCCCTTCTCTTTTAATAAGGTTTACTTACTTTCCCAACATGCGGAGGATCATATTTTAATTTAACTATTAGTTTATTGTCCACATATTCAAATTTATAATCATAATCCCATACACCAACTTTATTTCCATCTATATACACATATTGCATATTTGTGAATATATCATTTTTTAACTGAATTCTGTCAGATTTATTAATAAATTGTACATAATTTATACTTTCTTTTATTCCTACATATTTTCTTATTAAGTATTTTAACCATTCTGTATATACTACTTGTATTTGTTCTTGAGCAGATTGTATTACTCCAATTAAAGTTTTAATGTTTTCATCATTATTATCGCGTCTTCTTAAATCATAATGTATAGAAATTATGTGCATATATTAGCAGCCTCCAATGGTCTCAAATTTATAATATCTTTTTGTGAACACCCTTTGATAGTAAGAGTATTAATCATTTTTTACCTCCTTTAAAAATAGATAAGGGTAGGATTAACTAACCCCTACCCTCTTGGTATTCAAACATTTTGTTCAGCCTAATTGTTTACTTTAAAAATTAAGTCGAAATCCATCCTTGACATGTTCATTAGATTCAACAACCAATACTTCGGCATCTATCAATCTTCCTATAGATTTAGTAATTTTTTCTTTGCTTGTTGCTAATTGTTTAGCAATTTTTTTATAACTAATAGCCTTTGCTGTTCTTCCATCAAGATGCCCCATTAGGTGAAACAAAACTCTATAATCCCTAGCTTTTAAAGTTGTGATTTGAGAAAGTCTTTGAATATCTTCAACGTCAACCGATGCTCTCTTTTTGTGTATGAGGTACATTCAAATCCTCTTTTCGTTTATTTTTTAATCGATTCCATGTTAATCAAAGAATTTAATTTTCTCATTCCCAACTAAACAAAAATATCAGAGTAGAGGATTTCTCCTCTACTCTGCTTATATTCAAAACATTTCGATCAATCTTATTGTCTCATCGATTATCATGTTTTCATTGATTTCAATGTCGACATCAAGAAGATCTTTATTCTGATGATCGACATATGTCATCGGATTGTTGATGAACGTGCCGATGTATTTAATGATAATCTCCTCATTAATACTATTCGACACATCCTTATATTGTTTCATAAGATTGTAGTACCTTGGGAAAGACTTGATCTTGGCCAATTTTTTGGCTCCAATCTTTCTTCCCTTGATACGGTTAGAGGGTTTACCAGAAATGAGATTTGGAACAACTCTAAACCCTCTTCTATAGAGTTCCTCTTTCATTATAATCAATAGTTTGATGAAATCTCTGGCTTTAATGAACTTCATATTTTCCAGACCTTTGAAATCATCAGCAAAGAACTGGAGTACCATATTAGTTTGAGTCATAGACATATCGAGATGTTTCTCATAAAATTCTATGTCCTCATCCTTGATATCTACTCCATATTGTTTCATTAGTTTATTTATCTTATTCTTGGAACCTGCTTCGGAAATTATTATATCCCTTTCATCAATTCTTGCCGCATTCATTTCAAGTTGCTCAAGGCCAGACATTTTACTATCCGAACGTTTAGTATTGATATCTGAGTAATCGTGACTATCCTTACCACCAATAGTATATTTCAGAGCATCTCTTATTCCTACATAGTTTAGGTTGATAAGAACTTTATCGAACTCGTATTTATATAGAAGATCTTGAATAACCATTTTGGTTATCCGAGTTTTCTCGGAAGATGGAGTGACCCCTTTATTTTTATTCCGTTTCCACATACCACTGTCAGTATGGGTGGAATTTTCTATAAATTTGTCTACGGTTGCGTACAATTTATTATAGATATTCGTATCTTCTTCAAACAGAGGAAATAGTGAATAGAAGCAATGATAGAGATACTTCTTCATCACCATATCCTCTACCATATCCTTTCTCACCACATAATAGTGAGAAATGATCGGTATAATAAATTTTATAGCAGTGCTGATGGCCATCAGAATTTTACCATGTTTATTAGTGAACTGATACGGATTTTCCTTGAATTTTTCATCGGTATCAGAAGACGCTTCAAGGTCAACCCGATATTGTTCTTCAACGAAGAACTTAATCTTTTTAATCATTGATTCACTAAACATTTTATTCACGATGTCATTAAGAAAACTCTTGAACGTATAAGTGAGGTTGCTAAGGTCAGTCATTACTTTCAGATTAATATAGCATGTGATAAGTTCTTTATCCGGATCATAATAGTTGATGAAAATATTAAGCGTATCACAAATCAATTTTCCCTTTTTATAAAATGCTGGTCGCGGAACATAAAAGATATTAAGTCCGCGCTTTTCAATATTGGGGAAAATTTTCTCGAAATCACAAATAAAAGTGTCTTTTTTACCGAGTCTAAAGATCGTTGTCTTATCCGTCAAATACTTGTGTGCCTTACAGACATCCGCTCTCATCCGCTAAAATTTCCCCTTCGTCCGTATTGTTGACTAATATAATAATATATATTTCTTGGAAAAATATGAGAGAACTGCCTCTCCCAACAGTTCCCTCATACCTAAATTCGTTTCGCTTTTTTAGCTGTGATCGCCTTTTTGGATTTTACAGAAATTGGTGCCTTTTTCGGCACCTGATCCTTTTTCACAGCTCCAATATTCTGTTCTCTACCACGTATTTTTTGATTTAATTCTTTCTTCTGTTTTTCTCGTTCTTTCTTTTTCTCTTCAGATTTCCTTTTCTGATCAGCTTCTTTTATTTTCATTATATATTTAAAATCTTTAAGCTCTTTTAAAAGGGCTCTCATATTAACAGGTTTTGACTCTTTATCTATCTGATCTATACTTTTGAAATTATCTTTTATATATCTACATGCATAAAAAATAGACTTTTCAAATCCAAGAAGTTTATTGGGGTTCCTTACATCTGCAAATTCATTTACTGCTTGAGTAGGAATTATACTTTTAAGTTCTTCTATAAGAGATCTATTTCGCTTAAAGGTATTTGCATATGTGAATACAAACGAAGGGGAGTTGCTTATAGCCTTCATAGGCCAATTTAAGAAGTTTGATTCCGTCGATTTATAACCTCTATCAATTCTTATGACTACATCATAGAAAAGATCTTCGGTAGTCTCTGAAGGAATAAGAATATGGAAATAATATGAATCTTTTCTTATTTTATATATATTAACTTGAAACTCCTCAAAATTATTCAGAAGGTTTTGGTATTTATTGTCATATTCACCTTTAACTATTTTAAGTGAACCGGCTGTTGCTCCTCTTCCAAGGGGGTTCAACACATATTGATCAATTGTAAGAAACATTATTTTTCCTCCTCCATTGTATTAATGATGTGTTTCAGAATTGAATATGTAGAGGGATGGATATTTCTATCCATCCCTATCAATTAATTATCTTGCATCCCATTCATCATGAATGTCAGTCATAATAGTATTGGAAGTTGCCAGAACCAGGGCCGCGTCGATAGCCTGTTCAGCAATCAAAATATCAGTAGCTGCCGGGTTGATAACTACAGACGCATTTTCATCATCGCCGGCAAGGTTCAATACTCCAAAAACAGGAACTCCTGTGAGAGAAGTATTTACGAAAATTCTATAGTTACCGTCTTCATCATGCCCATATACTTTATCAAATACATCATCGTAAATAATGTATTTGAAGAATTGTTCATCGGTTAGACCAGCAATACGGTTTTTAATAAGTTTCTTATATACATCCAAGTATGCATTGAGAAGAGTTTTAAGGAGATCAGTGTACAGATCTTTAATGGAACCAGCTTGGAATTGTTGAATCAGAAGTTGATAAATGACATTCATAGTTGAAATATTACATCCTTCAAAATATCCAGTCTTCAATGCAGATTGAAGGGCTTTGATTCCATCTTCGGCCAGACGATAATTGATGGACTTACGTTGAGTACCGTCTCCGCCTACGAAAATGGTGGTTGTACCATACTTCATTTTCGCAATACGTGACTTCATGCGATTAATATTCCTTTGGGCATCAATAACTTCTTCTTTAGAAACTTTAGGATTATCGTTAAGAGCTTCAAGCTCTCTAATTTTCGTTTCAATAGAATCAATATAGTTATTGAACTCTTCAGTATATTTGAATCCTGACAGAGTAATTTTTCTATCTTTGATAATCACATTTTCTGCATACCCAATTTGCATATTTTCGATGCTATTCTTGGAGATTTCAATACCTTCTTGCAGATATGCACAACCGGAAGATTTAATAAGGTCATAATAGGTATCTTTATCCTGCAACGTATTTGCAGTGGTGTATACAACTGCAATATTATGAAGGAATTGCGGCTGAGTCTGAGAAATTGCCTCAATATATCTCAGGAAATTTTCGTTCTTGATACCGGAGCAAATAATGATAAGAGATTTACCTTCGAGTTTAAGTCTATTCGAATATTCGACAATGTCGTTAATAATAGTAGGAGCACCATCTACAACGATAACTTGTACATTTTTCAATTTACAAGTTTCAACATCGTAGTTATTGAAAGCTTTATTTACAATACGCCCAGAAATCGTCATGCCCATATTCTTGGTATAATAAGTATTATCGCTTGCACTATAATCCAGAATGATATTAGTATCTTGGAAATCTTCAGTATTCTTATAGACTTCAATAATAACGTCTGTCAATTCTTTATTTCTGTCAGTGGAAGTATATACCAGATGGAATGCATCATCATCCGATTCAATCTTCTTAGCGGAATGTATTAATGATTCAACAATGGCATTTTGAATATATCTCATTGCATTATATACTGAAGAAGGTGTATATTTTTCCCAAAGTCCCTTATTTTCACGGAGGTTCTTGTACACATATGCCATAATAAGTACAGCAGAAGTTGTACCATCGCCAACGATCGTAGCTTGTCGTTGTGCAACTTCAATAGCCATCTGATGAACAGTACGAGCGATTGTACTATCCATTTTCATCATAGTAAGATTTTCAAGGCCGTCTTTGGAAGCTTTAATTTCACCCGGACCGGGCATGAAAATGTTATGAGTACCACCGGGACCATAAGTAGCTCCCACAGTGTTGATGATAATGTCGAATACATGTGATACAGTTCCGTGATATGTCTTCGGATTACAGATGTTTTGCTTGAAATATTGACGATCCATTGTGGTTTCCCTCTCCTTTGGTTGTGTCAGAATATTATATTTTCGGTGTCATCGTCTGATGGTAAATTAACAATGCCTAATAAATATTGCTTAGTATCCCTTAAATCGACAATTTCTGGTATTTTAAGGAAAATTGCATCATCTTCTTCTCTATAATTGTAACCTATTTTGGATAATAAATACGTAAACTGCTGGGAATCCATTTTAGGATGATCGATTATTTTCTTAAGAAGATCAATATCATGTATAAACAAACATGTTATTCCTTTTTCGTTGATATAATTAACGATCTGATTTTCATCGAATATGTCAAATACCGCTTCGATGACGTTAGTATAGACCTCATTAACATTCATAGCTACGGGAGAAGCAATGTGAATTTCTTGAACAAATTTTTGGCTTAAGAGTATATCTATATAATAATGTGCATAAGCTAATGGGGATTCATTGGTAATTTCTCTAAAAGCGGATTTGATAAACTTAAAGTAGAAATCTTCTTCTATAGTTTTATCAATTATTTTTGCAGTATTTTTATGAGCAAACCGAAGTACATTTATAATATATTCCATTTCTCTATCTTCATATTTAGAGAAAGGATTATCAACGCCATGAAACTTTTTCATATAATTCAAAAATCCGACAGATTGAAGCAGAATTGTATTATAATTGAGAACCAAAATTCTCTGTTTCTCTTCTCCATCGAAGAACTTTAGCATACAATCCCACCCCTCTCTTAATATGAAAAAAAGGAGGAGAGTGTATCACTCTCCCGATCTCATTTGGTTGATAATATCTTCAAGCTCTTCCGGAGTAGGATCTTCCACTTCAATTTCACTATTGAAACTGTTCGTCGGCTCATTTCGGTTAGAGATTGTATTGGTTCCATTCCAACCTACCAGTCTACCCCCTCCACCATTATTACGGTTGGAGTTCATAGGTTTAGAAATATCAACATTAAGAGCCAGCAGCATCGAATAGATAGATTGTTCAAGACGACGCTGCGTATATCTGTTTTCATGATTATGAGCATGTACATAGCCATTAGTCATAGCTTTAGCAAATTCAAACATTGCATCCAAGAAATATTCAAATTCTGAATCGTTGACTTCAATGGTGTGTGATCCACTGGAAGGATCATATCCTTTAACGATTTTATCATGATTGAATACGTGGACAAGATATTCTTCAGTACGTTTATTATCGTCCATGTTAGTATAGATAACTACACAGATATCATCAGGATTGACCTCTCCAGTGAGGTTCTTCAATTTCTTCTTCAGATCTCTTGCAAGTGCGAATTGAAGAAGACCCCTCTTAAGGGGAATTCCAAATTCTTCGAATTCGCCAGTTTCTTCATATCTGTGAAGCACTTTAATACCTTTTTTATAGAGGGCTTTGCAGTCCCTTGGCTGAAGATAAGCAAATGCCCCATTCTTGTAGTCAAATTGCAGATAATCTTTATTATCGGCATTCTTTAAAGGGAGATGGATACCAATGGCGGCCGTATTTTCGAAATAACGAACTGCCAGGCAAGTTTGAGTGTCGTAATTGACACTCTTAAACCCAAATGTTTGAACAGTGGGTCGACGTTCATTGTTTTGCTGCATTCCTTATTCTCCTTTTCATTTGAATTGGATCTAATTATGGGTTTATTTTATAATGAATTATTATATATTCATACCCTCTGAAGAAATTCAACTTTAAATAAAAATTGTATACTGTTTTGAGGTGATATTAATGCCACAAGACTCATTATTCACATTTGAGAATTTGGGAACTATAGGTGGAGCATCCATTCTTTGCTACCTCATAGTTTCTTATACAAAAGGACTTGTCGATAGATTCATAAAATGGCTTCCTACAAATATTTATTCTTTACTGGTTGCAAGTGTAATACTTTTTCTTGTCCAAGTAAACTTAGATCCTAAATCATTAATTTATTGGCAAACATATTTTCTTTCAATTGCTAATGGTATTTTAGTTTCGGCTACTGCCAGCCATACTAATGAGATGGCGAAACGATTTCCTACGTTGGAAAAGAAAAAGAAAGAAGAAGTAACGGAAGAGACTAGGGAAGATTAATTCCCTAGTCTCTTTTATTATTTTTACAACTAAAATTTATAATGTTTATTATTTAAAATTCTTTGTATTAAGATTTCACGAATTTTTCATTTGGATTCATTATTTTCAACCAAGTCAAGTTTCAATCCGAGTACATCAGAGATAAGCTGAATTGTTCCAATCTCAGGAATTACCTCACCCCTCTCAATTCTAGAAAGAGCAGGTTGAAGAATTCCTGTTTCTCGGAAATATACCCTTGGGTAAGACCCAATTGCCTACGCTTCTCAATAAGTTTAGGAACAAGATAAGCTGCACAATTCGATCGATCTTTTCTCAACCTTATTGAAATAGGTAATTTCTTCTTTAACTTGAGACCATCTGATATGGTTTTTCGATTTTTCTGCTACGTTTGCCGTTTTCATTTCATTATCTCCTTTATCCAATCTCTACGATATTTGAGATATACTTACCTGAACTTGTTTTATACACAGACTTAATCCCAAGACAATCAAGAATAGGTTCAATAAGATTCATATATTTCTGAACCATAGTTTCAACATCCATTACTTTCAAAACCCATTCAGGAATTTCTTGATCTAACGGTATTGCAATTTGGGTTATGCCTGATTTCAAATTAGGGTCTTTTAGAACCTCAACTATTTTATCAAACATTTCTTTATCTTCTACGGAAAGAATAGAGATGTCTTTAGGAGTTTTTATATCTACTTTTACTAAGTTCACAACAGCTGGGAGCTGAATCTCACGATCAGGATACAGAGAGTTCCATACATATACTGCTTTAAATTGTCCAGTACCGAAGGGATCTTTATAGGCATCCAAAGTATTAACTTTGGACAAACTTAAAAGTTCTTTATCTCCTTTCAATAGATCTTGTCTAATTGATTCTTCGAGTTTCAAGAATTTCTTTAAAGCTTTCTGGATATTAACCTTATCAGATACAATATGTTTGAAAATAATTGACTCGATTTCTTTTCTCAACCTTTCAGGAGCTGCTGAAATTTTCATGAAGTCAAAACCTTTGACGTCTGTGATACCTTTAGGGAAGTATTTGCCCTCTTGAAGTTTATAATTCGACAAGTATCTCTTCTTACCTTCACCGACCAGTAGTGAAGTAAAATAGAATTCATTCTTAAACGAATAGGTTCCGATAGGTGAATTTTCAACGTTTGTAATTTTCTCGAATTTCTTAAGAGATCTTGAAATAGCTTCAGTGAGAATAACCGCAATAACATTTATTATTTTTATCTTATAACTTTCAGAAACTCTTTCTTCATCCTCATTCTTAATAATTTTTATTCTATTTACTTTTGATCCGGCTATTGTGTCAATATGATCTTTTAAGTCTTTTACAGTTATGATATTTGAGTCTGTGTCAATTACCACCACGGAATTTCTCGGACTCTTTATAAGTCTTTCTACCCGAGCGTAATAGTGATAGTTGTAATGACAGTATTCAAGAATAATGTTTGTAGCTTCTTCTAGATATTTAGCAGTTCTCTTCAATGGTTTTTCAGGGTTCATAAACGTAGATGTTTGAGATATGAACTTCCTCAAAAGATTTTGTACATAATCACTATCAGAAATAAACTTCCTCAGGTTATTTTTATAATACAATTTGTTAAGGGCTGTTTGAGGAATATTTTCAATGTATTTTCTGAGAAGATCTTCATCAAAATTTTCAATTTTAGAACATTTTTTCTTAAGCCGTTTTAAAACTTGATCGACAGTTTTATTTTCGTTCAATACAATAGAGTCATCATAGTTTGGAATTTCACGAATAATATTATCACAATAATGGAACAATTCGTTCATATCGTAAAACTGGAGGGTATCTGTCAGGAAATCTTCAAACAGAGTCATTGCATTACTAATAAGGGTCTGACCTTTGCTAGTTACAGATTGCGCAATATGGTAATTATAGTTGAAGGCCCCACTATTACCAGAGACGCCGTATTCGGAGTTAGCGTAGACCTTCTTACGATTCTGCTTAAGGTCAAATATTCTGAAATTGTCCATATCTCCAACTTCTTTAAAGTCCAAAGCTTGTTTCTTAAGTATTTTACGTTGTTTAAGAAGATTGTCCAATATCAACAGCCCAGGAATAATTCCCGTCTCATCGTGACGTTTAAAAAATGTTCCTGATTCTGTCATTATCGGACGAACTTCAGCAATCCAATCTATTACAGACAGTAATGTAGTTTGATACTCAATATCATCATAGTTATTGTAAATGATCGCTTTAACATCTTTTATATCCCGTCTATATACATATTTCACAAAGGATTTTATATTGGATTCCTTTTTATCAGGATACATCACTTTGAGAATATTGATCATTTTGTCTGACCAATATTCGAAGAATTTATCATGTATTTTATCTTTATAGGAAATCAAAATATTATCTTTCTTAGACCATTTACCATATTCTTCGATATAATCTTCAATATCTCTTAATTTAAACCATTTAACACCAAGCTTAATCCAATCCTGAGTCTCATAATCATCTACAAACTCCCCACCTCTGAGGGCTGGAGTTACACCATATTCAAGATGTGATACTTTACCTTTTATAATAAGACGACCATATTGTGTAGATCTTGCAATATTGTTTTTAAGCTTCGTATTTGGATACATTGCAGCCGCATCCAAGTCTATACAATCCGAGAAGAGTCTATTTGATCTTTTATCACCAAAGATCTTTTCACCAGTTTTATTAAGATTAGTAGGATCACCAACCAATGCACCTTTGAGTTTTTCTTCATCTTCTTCGTCAATTACAACGTCCTCTTGTTTGCTACTAGAAATGTAGTCAATATTTATATTATTACCCATCACATAACCTTTTTCAAAATGTCCAAGGCTCCACAGATTTTTCAGGGATACAGTTTGCCTGTTAGCTTTGTCTATTCTTGTACCAGAATCATATCCTTTGAAGAAGATATCATCAATATCGCCAACCTTTCTTTCAATTCCAGCAAGAAGCCAAACGTCATTAATGTTATAAAGAACGAAGTTGAAATATTCTCGAATAGCAGCATTGATAGTATTTGTAGCCGAACTGTTCCATTGTCTCTTTTTCTCCTTAAGCTCGATTCTTGCAATATTATCGAGACCGTTGGACCCGTAATCTTTACCGCCCTTACGCCTTGCGGCATAAAACATCATTTGGTCCACATATTTTGTATACGAAAGGCAATTAAACGTATCGCCTCTATTTTTGAAGTCATTTTTATATCTCTCATCAAGGTGATAGTGACACCATGCTTTCTTGAAATCAGGATGAGAGAATAATACTTCAGGAGGTATCTGATGGTACATTGATTTCTTATGAATAGTCAGAAGGTCATAAGGCATGTTCCAAATACCAGTGAAATCGGGTTTTAGAAGATGCTGGATCTGGAACATTCTGTACATCATTTCAATTTCATCATCGAATAGCAAGATATGATAATCAGCTTCACCATATTTATGATCAAATTCTTCATGACAAACCTCTATGAACTCATCCAAGTGATTCTCAAATTTTTCTTGTTGAGGATACCTTTTGTAGTTTCTATATAAGAACGTAAATACCTTTGGTTTATATTTCTTATTGAGATTTATATCATAATCATAAATGGTCGTTATTGCAGAAATAGGAGGCTTACCTCTTTCAATATCAAATCTAGAAGCACCATAAATATCAGACTCAATGTCAAGGTATGACTTTGTAAGCGTAAATTCTTTAGGTCTGTAATAAAGGTTAGCAGTCAAATAAACATAATCAAGAATATCATAATCCGAGAAATAAAATCCTTTATGTTTATGGATCTCTTTAATACCATTCCATTTTCCAAGTTCGAGAGCTCTATCTATTACCATCTTAACCGCTTTATCTTCTTCAGATTTAATATTGTCTTTAAGAATATTATACATTACTTTCGGTAAATCTCTATAAGGAGCATCTATTCTATCAACTTGATCTAAGGGTAAAAATTCTCTCTGGGTTTTAAATTGTGATTGAACCTCATCTTTTGCTCTATAGAAACTGGTCGTCGGGTTACTTATTATTTGAAGATTTTTCTTTTTCGTGTCAAAATCCCTATACACAATGAATAATTGATCGTCGCTATACGATCCATCTTCGAGTTTTTGTGGTTTTAAATATTGTACATTGGTTATAAGTATATTATCTTTTCCTTCTGGAAGATTTAAGAGCGGTTTAGGTAGTTTGTCGAGAATTGTCATCTACAACGCCCTTTCTATATACTAATTCAATTATCTTATGGTTTCAAAACTATTGAAAATTTATGTGGTGATACATTTATATAAATAATATATACTTAAAGATATAAAGTTATAGATGACATATGGCGGCATTTAAGTATTCCTTATCATGTCTTAATTTTCGTTGTTACAATTTACAACAAAAACACCTTTATAACATATCCCTCCAGACTAAACTAGAAAGGATGGAATAATAAATGGCAAAAAATAAAATTTCAAGAATACGTGTAACTGAAGAAGAAATGGAAGAACTTGGCTTAAAAGAAGATTTTTATCAAGATCAACGTTCTTCTAATGGGTTTATCAAAGTTTCACTTTCTCCTTGGGGGGCATCCATTCTTAATGATACTATTGAAGAACAAATTGAAGCGAAACGAAAGGAACTTGAAGAATTGCGTAAAAAATATGCTAAGCTTGAAGATATTGAAGAAAAAGGTCTTTCAAAGAAAGAAAAAAAGAAATTAAAGAAAAAGAAAAAGAAATTGAAGAAAGAAAAGAAACGTCTTAAAAAAATGCCTGAATCTGCAAAGCTTTTGTTTAGTGCTATAGAAGAATATAAGGATAAATATCATAAAGATAAAAAGAAGAAAAAAGATAAGTTTCAGTTTGATGGTATTTCTGTCAAGGAAAAAAATAAAAAGAAGGAAAATCAACTTTCTGAAGAAGAAATTGAAAAACGTAAAGAAGAAAAGGAGCGCAAGGAATTTGAAAAACGATTTGAAGAACCTCTTGCATTAATTCGCGAAAACCTTATTGACATGACCGAAACGCTTACCGAAATTAATGAAATGATAAAAGAGACTAAAGAATCTCGGGCTCGTAATAAACACGTGATGTTAAAAGATCTTCTTTCTACTAAAGTCAATCTATTTAATGCCAGGGCATCTAGTGCGAGATCCATGGCTGATATTCAACGCTCTAGAGTCGATCTTGAACTTAAGAAAGTTAAAGAGAAGGGTGTTGTCGGTGACGAAAGAACCCGGAATATTGCAATGATGAATAAGTTCTTCCCGCAACTTCTTGCTTCGGGAGTTTTAAATAAATCTTTTGGAAAATCTAAAGATGATGACGATGATGATTACAAAGACAAAGATAAAAAGAAAAAGAAGAAAATAAAGAATAAAGATGGTGAAGAAAACTTTGAAAAAAGAGTTACCCAGCTATTAAAAGATGGGGATATTGAATTAAGTCCTCATGAATTGGCCATTGACATGGAAGGGAAATATAAAGTTGCTATTATGAAATCATTTAAAACTGGGGATTGGTCTGTAATTGCTCTGGACTTGAATGATAAAATCATAAAAGACTTTAAGGAAAAATATCCTGGCCTCCTTCCTAAGAAGAAAGAACTTGATCTTAAATGGGATGATGAGCGGGATCTTGCACGGGATAGAAAAACTGACCGGGTGTTCCAAGTAATTCAAGTCCCCTATCTTAAATAATATGAAAGCCACAGGGATACTACCCTGTGGCTTATTTTTATAAAAAAAAAAGAAGGGGGGGGGTTACTCGGCAAAATATGCTACCCAAACCCCTTGATCCACCCTCCGATTGAATTCCTTGAATGAAATTCCATACCGTTTCCTGATCTCAAAGTAATTGTAATAGATTCTTCTTTTTCTGATTACTTCGAGACGGAGCGCCCTTTCTTTCCGCCTCTTTTCAAGATCCTGCACAGCTTGTTGATAATGTTCGTCTATAAATTCCTCTTGTTCAGATTTGGATGTATCCGTGGCGACGAAATGATTTCTTTGGAGTTTAAGAATGTTTTTAATTGCTTGAATCATTGCAGGGGCCCTCCCAGGCTGGTTAGAATGATTATCTACTTGATCGACATTTTCTGTTTCTTTATCGATTCCAAATCTTCAAAAACAGCCACGATGAGTTCGTGATAATTCTTCACCTCGCAGCGGTCGCAATCCATCTTGATTCCGCGAGTGCAACAAATGTTGCAACTGATATTGAAAGCCTTGATCGCATCTCTTTTGGTCAGAGCCGCCTCTTGATGAATTTTGGAGATTTGAATGAATTTTTCTCGCATTTTCAAGCAACACCTTTCAAAATAATTTAAATGATCTTATAAACCTTTTATCGAAGACCTTTTCAAAACTAGGGAATTCATTAATGGCTTCTTTTACTTTTATATTGTATGATTTCATGGCAATTTTTATCTTATTCAATTTGTCATAACTGCGAATAGAGACAGGATCGAAAATGAATCCTGCGACTTCGTCCGTCATCACAATTTTTGATTCCCTCAACCTAAGCGGTTTGAGTATGTATATGCACGTTGTGAACAAAGGACAAATTAAGCCACCACTTATTTCAAGATAACCTTCAAGTTTGAGTTCTTTCTGGACACTTTTGTTGAATATTCTAATATCTTGGTTATTGTCCAGAAAATTTATCACCTCCAGTTTTTTATTTTGTTTAACAAGTGTTTCGTCCATTTATTCACCTCCGTTCTATTTCATTAAAATAATATATACTTTTATAATCAAAAAAATGCGGTATGGGACATTAATCCCATACCGCTTAATAAATTATACCACTTTAATCATATTCTCGGAATCAAATTTGTCAATATTGTGCTCAGGGAACAGGATGAAACACACAGAATCCTTATAATTTTCATAATATTGTCTAGCATGGGTTATCATAAATACCTGGGTAATGCCTATTCTCTTGATCTGTTTCATAAGAATATTACAATAAACTGATTTATTATATTCAGAGAATCCTGCATCTACCTCATCAAGGGCTAAAATTCCATATGAAGCTATAACTTGCTCAATGAGTGCCATTGATAAACAAGTTGAAATGAACGCCCTTTCTGAAGTTGATGCATCAGAAATATCTTCGCCTGTCTCTCCGTTATGAGTAAATGGAATTGTAAATTCATCCTCATTAATAACGAAAGGATGGAGATGAAGAGTCCCATCAAAAGTTTCACCTAATAAAACATTTGCAGTTTTTCTAATTTCGTCTACATACATATTAAGAAGGCTAACTGCCATGCCCTTATTAGTCGATAATGCTTTCTTTATAAGCGTAAGAACTCTCAAATTATCCTCAAGGATTTGTTTTTCCATAGTGTATTCTTTTATTTTGATTTCCTGGTACTTGTATTTATCCCTTTCCTGGGTAAGAGGTTTTAATTTATGCTCAATGATCCTGAGTTTCTGCTTCTTTTCCTCCAATTTTTCATATAATTCATTAATTCTATCCATACTATTTTTAATAGAATCAAACCTGTCAGAAAGTTTAATTATTTCATTTTTACCTTCTTGGAGTTTAACAAAAAGTTCTCTTGCATCACTCAATTGTCTTTCTCGATTCTCTATAATCTCAAATGTTTCTTCCAACTTTTCAAGATAATTTTCTTCTACCTTTATTTCCTCCACAAGTTTTTCATATTTTTCATTTAATTTCCTCAAATCTGCTTTAATTGTATCAATCATATGCTTATTGGAATCAAATTTTTCAATTTGCATCTTAATTTCAGGGATTTTAATATTCTTTATTTGATCATATTCGGCTTTATCTTGCAAAATTTCAATCAAATCATAATAATCATTCTCAACAGGATCAATTGTTTTATATTTCTCGAGTATTTTAAGAAGTTTCTCTTCAGTGGAAAATAACTCCGTAAATGGGAGCTTAGATATTAAGTAATGCTGACTTCTATATATATTAATAAGATTTTCTATTTTAGACTTAACCGTAATAACCTCAGCATATCGTTCAACTTTATCAACCAAATCTTTGTACTCTTTATTTATCTCCCCAAGTTCCGATTCAAATTCCTTAATCTTTCTATCAATTTGAATCCACTTATGATAATCTTGAAGGAATTCACATGTATCTATCACGCATTCCTTCGGGCGTTTTGATATACTTTCCTTTAAATATTCATAAGCAGATAATTTTGTAATATTTGACGTGAGATTGTTGACTCTTTCTTTAATTTTATCATGTCTTTCCTTAGTCTGAACATACTTTGTCTCAATTTTATTAGTGAATATAGAATCAATAGCCTCTTTCAATATATCAGGACTATCACAGCTGTTATATATATCAATCATGAATTCTCTAAGGTTTTCGATAATATTTATCCCTTGCTTTAAATCTTCGGCGGTGAGTGAACTATTAAGCTTTTTAGTTCTCATATCAAATTTCTCAATATCTTCTTCATATTTTCTTAACAAATTCACCAAATCAGATTTGGAGTACTCGCCTGAAATTTGATTAAGGAACAACTCTTTATCGCTTATCTGATCATATAAAGTGGATTTCATATATTTTTTAGAATTTAACCTAGATCTAAGGTCTACAAGTTTAGACCAAGTTGCATTTTTATCAGAAGACAATTCATTAAGTTTTCTATCACATTCGCTAAGAGTTTCTATATTAAATTCCCTTTTAATAGACTCGAGTTTCTCCAATAATTTTTCCTGAACTTTTTCAAGCTCTTTTAAGCTTGATTTAATATCCTTATATTCTGATTCTAGTTTCCCACCCGGATCGATTGATTCTAATTCTGCTTGATATTTATTTATCTTTCCTATAGTCTTATCTCTCTTCTCTACAAGCTCATTTGTCAATGATTCGATATCTGAGAGTTTCTCTTTTACAGTAACCTCATCATCCATTTTTCCAAGCTTATCAATAATTGAAGTAAGTAATGATTTTACATCCCTATACTTCTTATCGATTATTTTTTGGTATATCTGAGTATCATCTGATTTGGGAATAAATTTATAGATATGATTCTTACGGTTAGCCCCTGTCATTTTGACCAGACCAACCATATCTTCATTTTGTGTAGATAATCTCAGGAAATCCTCATCAATACCAAATTCCTGTTCAACTGCTAACAGGAACGTAGAAACATTTCCATTTGGATTAAGATCTTTTTCGACACCGTTTTCTACTTTAAATATGTATGACTTAGTAGAATGTGAACCTGATTTATTGGGAATATAAACATGCTTTATTTTAATTTGTCTGGATTCATCATATATATCCTCATAAATCAATAATTTATAACCCTCTTTGTCTTTCCTGATAAATTTATCTCGATTGTCAGTAGTTCCGGAAAAGGGATGAAGTATTGATAGTAATGTGGACTTACCTTTAGCATTTGCTCCGAGAATTATGAATACTGACTTATCTCTGAATTTCTCCAAATTTAGAGAAACTTTCTTTTTCCCAAGCCCATTATATAATCCAATAAAATTTTGAGCTTCAAAGTAGATAAGACGATACATTATACCACCTCATTAGATGGTTTATGTGAAAATAAAGAAAAAAAAAATAAAGGGAATAGAGTTTATTTCTATTCCCCTTAACTTGATCAATCGCACTTCGCGTCGACGATATCATCCTTTTCCCCGTATTTTTCTGCGAGCTTGTCCTCGAATTTGTCAACCTTGTCTTTAATGCGTTCGATGAGGTTTTTACCGTCTTCGATAATGTCGCCGTATTTGGACTTGATCATCGGCCAGATGATGGTTTCCACCAGAGGACTCAATTGTTTCATAAATTGAGCCCCGTTCATGAAGCGTTCCTTGTATTTGATGGCGAAATCCATGATGTCCGTGAAGATTTCACTGGTCAGCATCAGGCTATCCATCATGTATTCATCGGAATACTCAATGTGGATTTCGTCACCTTCGATATATACACTGAAAATTGGATTTTTGACCATTCCGCCATTATCTTCCAGAAGCTTTGCGAAATCGATCTCTTGTTCGAAAGCTTCTTTGAGTTCGTCCCGTTCAGCGAATTCGATGGTGATTCGGGAAATCAGCTTTTTGAAGACTTCCATGCTTTGATTTGCATACTCTTTCTTGAAAACTACCTTCATTTCAGTGCAACTCCTTTAATAATAGATTTTTATGTAAGTTTAACTTACATCAAAGTGATTAAATGGCATTAAGCCAATTGTTACATGCTCCAATATAAAATACAATAAGGAGCATTGCAAAAAGAACATCGATGCTTGCAAACCTTCTAAGGAACTTAGTAAATAATGATTCCTTTTCACTAAACTCAACAACAATGACAATTACCATTTCAATGACAAGCATCCCAACAACCAGCAACAGTGCGAAAGTTTCATTGATCGTATTGAATCCATTGAAAACCAATGCAAAAGCAAGAATTGAAAGAAGAACGTAGTTAAATTTGAAGTAGATATTTCTGATAATTTGAGCGATCATTTTGTTCTCCCCTTTTCCTTTCATTCATGTAAATAATATATAATCTGATTTGTATGTACTTGCGGCCTAGGGAACATAGAGAAATTTTGCAGAAAGGTCGTTAAATCCTTTCTGCAAATTAACCGATTTCATAACAAGCTGTCACATAAATTAGAAATAAGAAAATGGTTATCGGGATATCTGCTTTTGAAACTCTCTTAAGGATTTTGCCTTTAAGAGACGATTCTTCGAAGCCAGTTGGGTTATTTTTTACTTTGATCATGATTGCAATATTTGCCATGTATATAAAAGAAAGTGTTATAATCAGCCATGTTTCAGGTTTGGAAGTTCCTTTAATAACTATGTACATTACAATCAATGACCACAGAAAATAACTAAGTTTATCATATACAATTTTTTCAACTTTCCAAAAAATCTTCATATAAAATCCTCCTTAGTTAATAGCAATTCATCCTTATTCACGTCAATGATATATATTTATAAATGTAGGTACTTACAGTGAATGCAATAAAATTTGAATAATTTGATAATTTTAGTATGAGTTTATCGATGAGGAGTAGTGATATTATGTCCTCTTTAATGGAATTATACGAAAATTTAAAAAATAATGAGTTGTTCATGACCGTAATAGGATTTAGTGGCGCAGGAATTTTAACTTTTTGGGTAAAAGATGTACCTAAACTTTTATATCAATATATAAAAAAGATGCTAACAATTGAGTTAGTCATAACTAATAACAATATGGTTTACTATGATTTTCTAAAATGGATTTCTGTTAGATACCCTAATAAAAATTTTAGAAATCTCAGATTAGCCAACGGCAGATGGGGGGAAGATAACGAAGCAACAACTTCTATCGGATATGGAACCCATTACATATTTTTCAATAGAAGGCTATTTAAGATCAATATTCAAAAAGACGATGCTGATCAAACAATTCAAGTTAAAGAAAATGTATCGATTTCTACTTTTGGGATTAGAAAAAGCATATTT
>Ga0207866_1000475_pt1 | contig 57648 bp, 53 predicted proteins | sample HigsolmetaAR203D_FD_184835 | JGI IMG/M metagenome (GOLD analysis project Ga0207866, IMG submission 184835) | Ionic liquid and high solid enriched microbial communities from the Joint BioEnergy Institute, USA - AR20-3-D (SPAdes) (version 2) ...
CGCCTGCACCCGTCCCTGGTGGGCGGGCCACTGCCGCCACAGTTCTTCCAGCGCTTCCGCGTGCGGCGCAAAGGCGCGTTCCGGAAACGCCGCCGCGTCCTCCCAGCGGCGGCGAATCTCGCCGAGTTGCGATTCCGCGGAACGCAGCCGCGCCTCCCATTCGTCGCGGCGCGAACGCAACTGCTCGAAGCGAAGGGCGGCATCCGCCGGAAAAGCGGACTCATCCGGAAGTTCCGAAAGTTCCCGCACGATTTCCGCGCGCCGGATCCAGTGCGGCCAAGCGTCGCGGCACGCCGCGAGCCACTCCGCCTCGCGCCTTCTGTCGGCGATCTCCGCTTCCAGACGTTTCAGCTCCTGTTCCAGCGCGTTCAACCGCCGGCTGGCGTCCCTGTATTCGTCCAGCTTGTCCATCGCCAGGCGCAGTTCCTTGTCCGTGCGCTCCCGTTCCGCCATCGCCCGATTCAGCTGCGGCTGCTGGCCGCGCGGACGGAACAGGCGCTCCATCTCCTGCGCCAGCCTGCGTTCCGCCGCGAGCACCGCGCCCGGCGCGACGCCGAGACCGGCGTTGAACAAATACGCGCCGGTCTGCTCGTCGTCGAGCGCGGAAAATTCCTGCAGTTCCCGCAGGGAAAACGCGAACAAATTGCGGTAGAGCGAAGGCGTCAGCCCGCCCAGCCAGACGCGGACGAGTTCCGCATCCGCCGCGTGCCCGTCTTCCCTGACCAACTGCGCGGCCGCCTTCCTCGCCCGGCTTCCCTCCGCCGGCTCGCGGCGGCGCGCAAGCCGCCACCGCCGCCCCGACGGATCGACCAGCACGAGCGATCCTTCCGCGGCGCCGGAGACGGCGTGCTCCGCCGCATTCCCCGCGGCGCCGAACAGCATGAAACGCAAAAACGACATCAGCGTGCTTTTTCCCGCCTCATTGGGGCCGAAAATCAGCGTCAACCGTCCCAGCCCGTCGATGGACAAGCGTTCGTGGACGCCGTAACGTTCGATGCGCAGGGACTCAATGTTCAACACGGCCGTCCCCTTCCGTCAGCAGTTGAAGCGCCAATTCCCCGGCTTCCTCCAGCCAGGCGCGGCGTTCTGCGGACGGTACGCCGCCGAGCAGCCGTCCGAATCGCGGCGCGCCGAGCATGTCCGCCAGCGCCTCGCGCTCAAACTGCGCCCGCCGCGCCTCATCGTCGGCGAGATCGCGCGCAAGCCGGACCAAATCGCCGAGAAAGCTGTCTTCCGCAAGCAGCGCTTCCTTCCGCCGGAGCGAATCCGGCGACGGCCTCAGCACAAGCCGTTCCGGCCATACGAACCGGCCGTCGGGATCGCGTTCCCATATCCGCTCCCGCTCCTCGCGCAGCTCCTGCAGCAGCTCGTTCGCCGTCTCTTCGCGCCCGAGATCGCGGGCCAAACCGCCGCCGGCGGTGACGTGCAGGCGGACGATCGCCGATCGTCCCTCCGCTTCCGCTTCGCATAGTGCCAGCGCGGTTCTCAGCCGCTCATGCGCGTCCTGCGCGGTCGCATGCTCGTCCAGCACCACGTCCCGGCTCAACCAGCGCACTTCGTCGGTCGCTTCAAAGCGCAAGTCCGCCTCCCCGCCGTCCACGGTGACCACATAGACGCCCTTCGGCCCGGCCTCTTTCGCATGGCGTCCCTGCGGGTTGCCGGGATAGACGATCCAGGGGCGTTCGTGCAGCACCGCGCGGCTGTGAATGTGGCCGAGCGCCCAATAGTCGAAACCGGCGGACACCAGTTCGGTTTTCCGGCACGGCGCGTAGTCGTCGTGGCCTTCCTGCCCGTCCACGTTGCAATGCAGCATCGCGATGCGGTAAAGATCCGTCGGGCCGGCGGCGGGTCGAAACCGCCGCGCCAGATTGGCCGTCTCCCGCGACTCCCGAAACGAGACGCCGTACACGTCCGCCGCCGGCGTGCCGTCCCGGCGCAAAGCGGTCGCGCGCTGCGGCTCGCCGGACGTAAACACGCGCGTATTGTCCGGCCAGCGCCACTCTCCCCGGACGCCGGCTTCCGGATCGTGATTGCCGCAGATGACGAACAGGCCGATGCCGTGATCCGCCAGCGTCTCCGCCGCTTTCAAAAACTGCAGCTGCGCGCGCAGCGACCGTTCCGCCGCGTCGTACACGTCGCCGCAGACGAGCACGAAATCCGCCTGCTCCTTGATCGCCGTCCGCACGATGCGGTCCAGCACGCGCACGGACGCGTCCCGCACGACGTCGCGAAGGCGTTCGGGAAGCGACAAGCCGCGGAACGGGCTGTCCAGGTGAAGATCCGCCGTATGGACGAACCGGAACGGCTTCATTTCGCCTGATCCTCCGCCTCCGAGGAAAGCAGTTCCCCGTAGATGCGTTTCAGCTGCTGAATGACGCGCTGCAGCGAATATTCCTTCTTCGCCTTCTCCCACGCCGCTCCGGCGAGTTCGCTACGCAGGGCGGGATTGGTGATGAGCGTTTCCAGCGCGTCCGCAAGCGCGATCGGGTTTTCCGGCGGAACGAGCAGCCCGTTTTTCCCGTGCTCGATCTGCTCGGCGACGCCGCCGACGTCGGTGCCGACCAGCGCGAGACGGCACAGCGCGGCTTCGGCAAACACCGATCCGAACGCTTCCGCCCGCGTCGGCAGCACGAAAATATCGCAAAACGGCATAAACTGCTCGGGATGCAGCACATATCCGTAAAAAATCGTATCCTCGTAAATGTTCCACTCCGCGGCCATCCGTTCCAAATCGGGACGGATCGGCCCGTCGCCGATCACGTGCAGCACGAACGCGCGGCCGCGCCGTTTCAGTTCGGCGCACGCTTTCAGCAGCACGTCCAGCCCTTTGGCCGGAACGAGCCGGCACAGCGTCACGAGCTGCGGGACGGCGTTGTCGTGCGTCACCGGCCGGAACCGCTTCGGATCGAACCCGTTCGGAATGACCTCGATGCGCTCCGGCTCCCGCACATAACCGGCCAAATAGTCGCGGAACGACCGCGACACCGTGATCAGCTTGTCGACGCGGTGCTCCAGTTCGCCGTACAGCGACGTCAAAAACCGGTGCTCCGGTCCGTCCGGCTCCATTTTTCCGTTCAAAATGAGTTCGCGCTCAAAGCTGGAGTGAACGGTCATGACGACGGGGGTGTCGGGAAAACGCCGCTTCATCACGAGCGCGGCGATCGGATGATGCGCGTGGATCAGCGAATAGGACGAGCGAATGCGCAAATTCGTCCACCAACTGTAATCCTGCATGGTGCGAATATATTTGTCCACGATCGGCCGGCCGGCGTATTGGGTCCAGTCGAACGTCTCGAATTTCACCGGTTCCGATCCTTTGCCGCGGATGCGTTTGGGCAGCGAGAACAGCTCCATGTTCCATCCGAGCCGGATGAACTTTTCCTGGATATACGGAACCATGGACGATACCCCGCCCGGCTGTTCCGGCGGAAAGAACAGCGCCTGCAAAATGTTCATGCCCCTTCTCCTCCCCGGTCTGCTCTCACCTTATTCTACCTTGTAATTACCGGAACTGAAAAGCTATAATAAAACAAAAACGGGAACCGGCGTTCGCGTCGGCTGCAGGGAGCGCACATGAGTTTCAGCGATTTTGTCACCGGAACGACGGGAGAAATCTATACTTCGGCCAGCATCGTCATGATCCTGACGCTGATGATGATCGTGTCTTTCCGGCTGTTTCTCAACCGCCGCAAGCGGGCATACTTGTCGATGACCGTTTCGTTTTTGCTGCTCGCCGTCCGATACGTCGCGGCGATCGGGTTCACCGTGTCCGATCCGCAAAGCGGCGGACAACCGGCGGAATACGCGGTTCGCTGTCTGGAAATGGCCGGCTTAATGTTTTTGAATCTCGGCGTCTATCAGCTGTACAACCGCTCGCGCCGGAAAGTGCACTTGCTGTTCGGGTGTTTGTTCGCCGTCGCCGCCGGCGCTGCCGCGGCATCGTATACCGGCTTGACGGAGCAAACCGGATGGCGCGTCGAATCGCCTTTGCTCGTCCTCGACATCATCGTCTTCATCTTGATCGTGCTGGCGTTCGCCGTCATCCCGCGATACATCGGACAGGCGGTCAAATACCGGCTCAGCCTGCTCGTTTTGCTGCTGGCGTATGCCTCCGGCTGGATCAACCGCTATGCTTTGGAAGAGCCGCGGCTCATTTGGACGGCGCTGGAAAACGTGCTTCCCGTCGTCTACTATTCGATCCTGTTTCTGTTTTTGTTCGACCGCGTCGTGGAAATTACGCAGGCCGTCTACGTTTCTTCCATTACGGACGGGCTGACCGGCCTGTTCAACCGCAACCACTTTCTCCGCCGCGCCGCGCGCTTCGCGCAGCACGGCAAAGTCGGCGTCATCTTCAGCGACATCGACAATTTCAAAGCGCTGAACGATACGAAGGGGCACCAGGCCGGCGACGACGCGCTGAAACAAGTGGCGGCCATCATGCGGGAAGAGGCGGAGGACATCGGGTTTGCCGGCCGATACGGCGGCGAGGAAATGGTGATGCTCGTTTTCCAGCCGAAAGTTTCGCTGGACGAAACGGCCGAACGGTTCCGCAGCCGCGTCGAAAAGGAAACCGGCGTCACGGTGAGCGTCGGCGTCGCCTCCGGCCGCAAAGGCGCCTCGCTGGAAACGTTGATCAAGCAGGCGGACGAAGCGATGTACCATGCCAAATCGAGCGGCAAAAACCGCGTCGTTTCGTATGCCAGCCTGCGCAAAAGAAAAAGAAGAGCGGGAGACGACCATGACTGAACTGCCCCAGGCTTTTCTCGAACGCATGCGCGGCGAACTGCGGGACGAATTCCCGGCGTTTGCCGCCTCTTATCATGAACCGAGAACGTTCGGGCTGCGCCTCAACCCCTTGAAAACCGGCGAAGGCGACGCCCGCGACATCGTCGAACGTTTTGGCTGCCGGCCGGTGCCCTGGTGCCCGACCGGCTACTATTACGAGGAATCCGCCCGTCCGGGCAAGCATCCTTACCACGAGGCCGGCCTGTATTACATCCAGGAGCCGTCGGCGATGATTGCGGCCGAACTCTTGCGCCCGGAACCGGGCGAAATCGTGCTGGATTTGGCCGCGGCGCCCGGCGGCAAGGCGACGCAGATCGCCGGCATGCTCGCCGGCCGCGGGCTGTTGGTCGCCAACGACATCCATCCCGCACGGGCGAAAGCGCTGGCCGAAAACCTGGAACGCTGGGGCGCCGCCAACTGCATCGTGACGAGCGGTCCGCCGGCGGCGCTCGCCGCGCGATTTCCGGAATGCTTCGACAAAATCATGCTGGACGCGCCCTGTTCCGGGGAAGGCATGTTTCGCAAAGATCCGGACACGATCGCGGAGTGGTCTCCCGAGCAGGTGTCCGCATGCGCCGCGCGCCAGCTCGATATTTTGGAACAAGCCGTGCCGATGCTGAAACCGGGTGGAGTTCTTGTATATTCGACGTGCACGTTTTCGCGGGAAGAGAACGAACAGGTGATCGAACGGTTGACCGAGCGCCGGCCGGAGATGACCTACGTGAAAATGGAGCGTATCTGGCCGCACCTGCACGATGGGGAAGGCCACTTCGCCGCCGTGCTGGTGAAAGCGGATCGCGACGCCGGGAAGCAGCCGTTCGGCCGTCCGCGCCGGCCGCGCGAAAGCCGCACCGCGTCCGCAGGCGGCGGTTTGCGGGAAGCGTATCGCCTGTTCCGTTCGTTCGCGCAGGAAACGCTGCCGGAGCTGGCGCTGCCCGAAGGGGAACCGCTTTTGTTCGGAGACTGGCTGTATTGGTGGCCGAAACCGCGGACAGGGGACGAACGGGAGGCGGCGTTCCATCCCGCCGCGCTGGACGGGTTGAAGGTTCTCCGCCCCGGCCTGCAGCTCGCGCAATGCAAAAAAGGCCGCGTCGAGCCGGCGCACGCGCTCGCGCTGTATGCGGAAACGGGAAAACGGCATCCCGTCGTCCGCCTGGCGGCCGAAGAGCCGGCGCTGCAGGCGTTTCTGCGCGGCGAGGCGATCCCCGCGCCCGCCTCCGCCTCCGGATGGGTGCTCGTCGGCGTGGACGACCACCCGGTCGGCTGGGGCAAAGCGGGCGGCGGATGGATCAAAAATCATATTCCCAAAGGTTTGCGGCGTCCGGGATGAGCGAGATTGTCCCGGATTTCCGTCAACCGGTCGTTTTCGGCGATGAGTTCCCGCTCCATTTTTTCCACCAGCGACCACAGCTGGGCGCCGGATTCGTCCGGAAGTTCGGCCGTGCGCAACGATTTGACGATATACAACAGGCACCGCAGGGCGTCGGGCATCAGCGACCGCTTCGGCCCGTCCAGCACGACGCCCGCCAGAAACTCGATATGATCGAGCTGTTCCCGCGTCAACCTCATGCCGACCACCTCGCATTTCTCCTTTTTTCCATTATCCGACAAAGTTTTCCGAAAAAAAAGACAAAAAATCGTCAGCCCCCATTCCGGACTTTCCCCGTATACATGACGCCTATGTGGGGTATCACACGCCAAAACTTCCTGCCGATCGGCCGCTCTGGTTGTTTTGTACGAAATTTCGCACAAAAACCATACCCCCCACTCGTATCTCCCGGCCATTTTTGCGAAATTTCACACAAAATCGACACCCGCTCGAGTTTCGTTCGTCCGTTTGTACGAAATTTCATACAAATTCCATCACCATACCGCTTCCGGAGCATCCATGAGTGCTAAATTACATACAATACCTCGCCCAGGAGCGATTCCGTTCAAACGATCCCGTTTTAGACGATACACAATCCAAACGATACCGCTCATACGATTCCCGTTCAAAACGATTCGATCCAATAAACATTTTCCTGATCAAAAAAATCCCCTTTGATCAAAAACAAAAATCCCCCTGACGGGGGATACGGGAATCATGTATCGTTTCGCCGATCATGCGGAACGGACGAAATGCGGAACAAAAGGACGAAGAATGCTGTGCAACGAAACGAACGGCACACGTCACTTCAACGCGTTCAGCGCCGCGAGTTCCGGTTCGGTCAGCTCGCGCCATTCCCCGGGCGCCAGCCGTTCGTCCAGGCGGAGCGGCCCCACGCGGATCCGTTTCAGCCGGGTCACCTTCCGGCCCGCGGCCGACGCGAACATGCGCTTCACCTGATGAAACTTTCCCTCCCGGATCGTCAATTCGGCCACGGAGCGATGCGGACCGGACTCCCGCACGCGCAAATCGGCGGGCAGCGTCCGGTAGCCGTCCTCGAGAACGACGCCCTCCGCAAACCGCCTGGCGAGCTCGTCCGCGTCGAGCGGCCCGTCCACTTCGACTTCGTATGTCTTGTCCACGTGCTTGACCGGCGACAGCAGCCGGTGCGCCAGGCCGCCGTCATTCGTCAACAGCAAGAGCCCCGTCGCATCCTTGTCCAGACGCCCCGCGGGAAACGGCCGGAAGCGGCGCATCTCTTCATCGAGCAAATCCAGCACCGTCCGTTCCCGGACGTCTTCCGTCGCGGAGATGACCCCTTGCGGCTTATGCATCATAATGTAGATATGTTGTTTGTATTGGATGACCCGGTCCCCGACTTCGATGCGGTCCGATTCCGGCTGCACATGAACGGAACTGTCGGACACGGTTTCGCCGTTGACGCGCACCCGGCCGCTTTTGACCATTTTCTTGATTTCGCTCCGCGTGCCGATGCCCATATGAGCGAGCACTTTGTCCAGCCGCTGGGTCGTTCGCATGGCTTTGTTCCTCCTTCCGCCGCGCCGCGTCCGGGCCGCTTCCCGGCCGCCGGGGCGTTTGACAATACTGACGGATTATTATTAAATAGAAAAAGATAAGCAGGTCTCGCAGCAACATCGTCCAGCCATTCCATACGATGAGGTGTCCCCATGAAAAAACTCGCCTTGTACTTGTCGATCATCGTCGCGCTGTTTGCCGTGCTGTATCTGATCAACTATTTGTCCGAACAGCAAACCTACGCGAAGTACGAAGAACCCGCCAAGCGGCTGTACAACACAACGCCGGACAAGCTGTCGAAACCGACGAGAGAACAGCTCACCGATGAAAACTACCAGAAGATCATCCTTCCGGAACAGCTCGACGAGAAGCTGAAAAACGGCGAAGATCTCATCGTGTACATGTTTTCCCCGGTCTGCCAATACTGCCGGGAGACGACGCCGATTCTCAACGAAATCGCGAAGGAAACCGGCGTGGACTACTGGCAGCTGAACGTCTACGAATTCACGGAGCAATTCGACAAATACCGGCTTACGGGCACGCCGACGCTGATCGCCTTCAAGAACGGCGAAGAAGTGGAGCGCATCAGCGGCGGGATCGCCGACATCCCGGGCAACACCCGCAGCGACTTCCAGGCTTTTCTCGAAAAACACAAACCGTAATCCGTTCGCACCATCGAATCAGCCCCCGGACCGACGGGGGCTGATGTTATTTTGGCCCGGCATCGCGATCACGACGCGGGCGAGACGTATTTCTTCGGATCAAGCGGAATTACCCGTCTTTGCCGACCGGATCGCCGGCGGCCAGTTCGGCGACCGCCGCGGACAGCTTCGGATCCGTGATGACCATGTCAAACGGCCGGAACGGCATTTGTTCCCGGTCCTTTAGCAGCGCGTCCAAGTATGCGCGGGAGCGAGCCAGCAGATCGCGCATATCGATGCCGATGTCCGCTTCCCGGCGCGGTTCCAGCTTCTCAAGCGCGCCGGTGAAAAGTTTAACCGCGCCGGACACGTTTCCGTTGCGGTGATGGTACAGCGCGACCGCCACCTGCAAAAGCCCCTGCCAGAGCGGATCCCTCCCCTCCTCCAGCCAGAGCTCTTCCATCACCTCATGGCATTCGAAATAGTCCCGGTCCACATTGAAATGATACAAAAAACGGATGTACAGCGGATCGTAGGACGGCTGCGGCCGGCCGCCGGCATGGTCCGACATCAACTATTTTCCCCCTTTTTTGGCACGCTCGAGCGCAGCCTGGATTTCCTCGTCCAATCTTTTCAGGTCCCAAATATGCTCCTGTTCCCACAGTTCATTGAACTTCAGCTGAAACGTCGCCGCTTCCCGCACATGATGCACCATGTACAAATCCTGGATTCCGTTCAAAATGCGGGACACGAGCGTCGAACGGTCTTCGAAATGCATTTGCGCGCTGACGATTTCATCGCGGATGCTGGACATTTCCTTGTCCAGCAAAAACGCGGCTTCCGCCGCCTTCTTGAGCCTTGCGCGCAATTCGTCGGGCAGTTGTTCCTTGTATTTGTAATTCAGCGAATGTTCGATGGTCGCCCAGAAATTCATCGCCAGCGTGCGCACCTGAATTTCCGCCAGCACGTTTTTGCGTCCCATCGACGTCTGCACGGGATAGTCCACGATAATGTGGTAGCTGCGATAACCGCTTTCCTTGGTGTTGGTAATGTAGTCTTTTTCATATACGACGGTCATATCTTCGCGGGCGCGGATCCAGTCCGCCACCCTGCGGATATCCTCCACGAACTGGCACATGATGCGAATGCCCGCAATATCCTCAATGCCCCGTTCCAACTGGTCCATCGGAACTTGCAGCCGTTTGGCCTTTTCCAAAATGCTGGACACCCGTTTCACGCGGCCGGTGACGAATTCGATCGGGGAAAACTCCTCCCTCTGCTTCAGTTCCGTACGCAGCGACCGAAATTTCACCTTCAGTTCCTCTACCGCCTGTTCGTAAGGAAGCAAAAACTTGTTCCAGTCCCTTCCGTCCATGGGCATCCTCCTTTCGGCAGCGTTGCGTTATGCATCGATCCCCACAGCCTGGGAAATGTGCGTGAAACCGTCGCGTTGCAGCCGCTCGCCAAGCCCCCGATTCACTTCGCGCACGAGCCCGGGACCGCGATAAATCAGCGCCGTGTACAGCTGAACGAGCGAGGCGCCCGCACGTATTTTTTCATATGCGTCCTCCGCCGAAAAAATGCCGCCGCAGCCGACGATCGGCAGCTTGCCTTCCGTCAGCCGGTAAATGCTGCGGATGATTCCGGTGGATTTGTGAAACAGCGGCCGGCCGCTCAAGCCGCCGGACTCCCCGCCGTGCGCGCTCTGCAAATTCGGGCGCGCCACGGTCGTGTTGGTCGCGACGATGCCGGAAACGCCGCTGTCGGCGATGATTCCGACGGTTTCGCGCAGCTCGTCTTCCGACAAGTCCGGCGCAATCTTGACGAGCAGCGGTTTGGGAGGTCCGCCGTGACGTTCGGCCTGGCGCGCCAGTTCCGCACTTGCCGCGGCAAGCAGCCGGCGCAGGTCGCCGCCGTGCTGGAGCTTGCGCAAATCCGGCGTATTGGGGGAGCTGATGTTCACCACAAACAAATCCGCCAGCGGATACAGCGCGGCGAGACACTGGCGGTAATCGTCCTCCGCGCGCTCGTTCGGCGTCGTCTTGTTTTTGCCGATGTTGACGGCGACCGGTACGGTCCGGTGCGCCGACGCCGCGCGCAAATTCGCGGCCATCCCGTCGATTCCGATATTATTGAAACCCATGCGGTTGATCAGCGCCTCATCCTCGGGCAGCCGGAACAGCCTCGGCTTGTCGTTGCCCGGCTGCGGCCGGGGGGTGACGGTGCCCACCTCGACAAAGCCGAACCCGATGGAAGAAAAGGCGGGAACCGCTTCTCCGTTCTTGTCGAGCCCGGCCGCCAATCCGACCGGATTGGCAAATTCCAGACCCCACAGCGTTTGCGAAAGCAATGGGGACGCTTCCTGCCCGTACATCCGTCTCATCAGGGCGAGCGTCCCGGGAATGTGCGCCGCGCGGCTCAATCCGCCCACGGTCAGGTGGTGGGCGGTTTCCGCGTCCAGACGAAACAATACCGACTTCGCCAACCGATACAGCACCGGCGATCCTCCGTTTCATGAATCCGTTGCATCGAACAAATTGCCCGCTATTTGACAGTTTAACGAACCGGAAGAAAAAAGAAAAGGGGCACGCATCGACGACCGCGGCGGCCCTCCGGCGCGGCCGCCGCCACCGGACGGACGTATTACACAATCCTCCGGGATGTGTTAAAATGTAGGAAAATGTTCATATCCAAGCGAGGTCATCTGCCCATGGCCAAGAAAAAACAATCGTATCTGGAACGCAGACAAAAAGTGGAACAGGTGAACAAGAAAGCGATCATCTGGGTGGCGGCCGGCGCCGCGATCGTCGTGATCGCCATCAGCGTACTGCTGGCGCTGGATCTCTGATCCGATCCGCCCCTGACGGCTCCGCACGATGACGATTCCCAAAGGTTCGGCCCGGCCCGGAATCCGGCGCGTCTTGTGCGATCCGAACGGGAACTTTCCGGGAACTCCCGCGCTCTGTCGGCATCGGATGTCGGCATATGCGTTCCCTATCGGGACGGCGCGATGTTGTGCCATCGGTCAACCGTACGGTCCTTCCGTCGTCCCCCGCAACCCGGTTCACGGCGCGCAAAAACAACAAACCCTCCCAAAAGGGAGGATTTGCGATTCGTTATGGTTCAACCTCGCGGTCATTTGTTAAAAGGTGTGTCGGAAATTTTGATCGAATCGGTCGGGCAGCCGTCCTGAGCGTCCTGCATGTCGTCGTACAGTTCTTCCGGAATTTCCGTAATGCCCCGGTTGTTGTCCCCGTTATAAATGACTTCGGCCAACCCTTCGTCATCGTAATCGTAGATGTCCGGCGCGGAAGCTCCGCAGGCGCCGCAGGCAATGCACGTTTCCTTATCGACCCATGTGTATTTTGCCATTTGCTACGTCCCTCCTTCGCGGGTAGACCCCTGAAACATGCACGATGTTTTCCGTTTTCCCTTACCCAATATAATACAACGCCTGCGAAAGTTCAAATCATTTCAACAAACTTTCATTTTTTAGCGTTCCCCTTCAAACGCGGGACGAAACCGTGATATAATGGTACAATATGACCAATGCTTAGCAGATTACCGCACGCAAGGAGGACGGCGCATGTCGGACGCAGTAACGATTTTTGACACGACGCTGCGCGACGGAACACAAGGAGAGGGCATCAGCCTGACCGTCGAGGACAAACTGAAAATCGCCCGCAAGCTGGATGAGCTGGGCGTTCATTATATTGAAGGCGGATGGCCGGGAAGCAACAACAAGGATATCGAATTTTTCGAACGCATCCGTTCGGTCAAGTTGAACCACGCGAAAATTACCGCATTCGGCAGCACGCGCAGAAAAGACACCCGCCCCGAGCAAGATCCGAACTTGCAAGCCATTCTCGATTCCGGCGTGAAAGTGGCGTCGATCTTCGGCAAGTCGTGGGACTTCCACGTGCATAAGGCGCTGCAGACGACGCTTGAAGAAAATTTGGCGATGATCCGCGACTCCGTCCGCTATTTGAAAAGCAAAGGGCTGGAAGTCATTTACGACGCCGAGCATTTTTTCGACGGCTACAAGAACAACGCCGACTATGCCATGCAGACGATTTTGGCGGCGGAAGAGGCGGGCGCGGACTGGATCGTGCTGTGCGATACGAACGGCGGCTCGCTGCCCGATGAAGTCCGGGCCATTGTGACGGAAGTGCGCGCGAGGCTGAAGGCGCCGCTCGGCATTCATGCGCACAACGACTGCGAGCTCGGCGTCGCCAATACGCTCGCCGCCGTCCAGGCGGGAGCGCGCCAGGTGCAAGGCACGATCAACGGCATCGGGGAACGATGCGGCAACGCCAACCTGTCGTCGGTCATCCCCAATTTGCAGCTGAAGCTCGGATTCCGCTGCGTCAGCGACGAACAGCTGCGGAGCCTGTACAATGCGGCTCGCTACATCAGCGAAATCGCCAACATGCATCTTCCTGTCAACCAGCCGTATGTCGGCGCCGCCGCTTTCGCCCACAAGGGCGGCATCCACGTTTCGGCCATCCTGAAACATCCGAGCACGTACGAGCACATCCGGCCGGAGCTCGTCGGCAACAAACAGCGCGTGCTCGTGTCGGAGCTGGCCGGACAGAGCAATCTCATTTTCAAGGCGCAGGAACTCAACCTCGACATCGATCTGGAAACCGACAAAGCGCGCGCGATGATCCGGAAAATCAAGGACATGGAACACCAGGGCTACCAGTTCGAAGGCGCGGACGCCTCGCTGGAACTTTTGCTGCGCGAAGCGTCCGGCGACGTGCAGACGATTTTCACGCTGGAAAGCGCAAAAATTTTCGTGGAGAAAAACGGCAGCGGCCGCTTTACGACGGAAGCGATTTTGAAGCTCAACGTGCAGGGGCAAACGCTGTATACCGCGGCGGAAGGCAACGGCCCCGTCCACGCGCTCGACAACGCGCTGCGGCAGGCGCTCGTGCAGTTTTATCCGCAAATTCGCGACATGCATCTGACCGACTACAAAGTGCGCGTCCTCGACGGAAAAGACGCGACGGCTTCCAAAGTGCGCGTGCTGATCGAATCTTCCGACCTGCATCGGACTTGGAGCACCGTCGGCGTGTCGGAGAACATCATCGAGGCGAGTTGGGAAGCGCTCGTCGACAGCATCCGATACGGACTCCTCAACCGGTCCGGAGACAGCGGCCGGGAAGCTTCGCGGGAAAACGCCGGTACAGCGGGACGCTGACCGGCGTTCTCACTTCTTATCAACTTCGTATCGCCAGGCTAGATGACATCCTTGACGTAGCGCTCCATCTCCTCGTACGACCGGATCCCCAAAACGATTTGCCGGATGACGCCCTTCTTGTCCACCAGAACGGTCGTCGGATACCCGATGACCCGGTACAGTTTGGTCACCTTGTTGTCCGGATCCAGCAGCACGGGAAAGCGGAATCCGTATTGTTCCGCAAAACTCTTCGCATCTTCCTCGCTGTCCAAATACGTCACATTGACCGCATAAATGTCCAGATGCTCGCGATAGTTCTTATACAGCTTGACCAAATCCGGCGCCTCCAGCTTGCACGGGTCGCACCAGGACGCCCAGAAGTTGATCAACAGCACCTTGTCCCGGCTGCCGCCGTCCACACCGTAACTGCCGCCGTCCAGCGCGGTCAAGGTAAACGAAGGCGCGCGCCGCCCGACTTCCGGCGCTGCGGGAGCCGCGGTCTCCTGCGCGTCGTCCCGCTGCCCAGCCGCGGCCTGTCCCGACGAACTGTCCGCCCGAACCAACCCCTGGCATCCCGCCGCGACGGTCCAGATCAGCACCGCGACCGCCATGATCCCCAGTTTGCTGAAGGCTCCGCGTTGTTTCGGTTTGTTCACTTCCCCGCTTCCTTCCCGCAAGTTTTGACAAGCTCCACCCTCAATATACCGCATTCGCGCCTCAACCACAAAAACGTCACGGCCGGCGCGATCGACAATATTGTGAATCAACGTCCGAAAAGGGAAAGCTACGCTGCTGCTCGCAACCAAAGATACGCTTACGGACCGACTCGATCGGCGGCTTTTCGCCGCGAAAATCCGCAGCAAGGCGCCGCGCCGCGGGCAGCGCTCTCTCGCCCCAGTATGAGGAGGATGGACGCCTGACATAATAAGCATGATCTCTTGCGGGAGGGTGCATTCATGGAAAAGTCGAAATCGAAGAAATTGTCCGTTGCCTTCGAGAGCGACATGCGGTACGTCGCGGACTGGAAAATCGCGCGCGGACGGCGGTCCGGCCGCGAGCAGGCGGGCGCCAAATCCGGAAGCCGCGGAAAGCTTGGCGAATTCGCCGCCATCGCCACCGTCCCGCTCGTGCTCGTGTTCGGCAATTCCATGCTGATCCCGGTGCTGCCGCAAATGCAGTCGGCGCTGAACATCAGCCAATTTCAAACGAGCCTCGTCATCACGCTGTTTTCCGTCACCGCCGCGGTGTGCATTCCCGTGCTCGGATACTTGTCCGACCATTTCAGCCGAAAAGCGATCATGATCCCCTGCCTCATCGTGTACGGGGCGGCCGGCGTGCTGGCGGGATTCGGCGCCATCTGGGATTCGTACGGCGTGCTGATCGCCGCGCGGGCGCTGCAGGGCATCGGCGCGGCCGGCACGGCGCCGATCGCCATGGCGCTCGTCGGCGACATGTATAACGGGGGCACGGAAAGCAAGGCGCTCGGATTGACCGAAGCTTCCAACGGCACCGGCAAAGTGCTCAGTCCGATCATCGGTTCCGTACTCGCGCTGATCGTCTGGTACGCCGCGTTTTTCGCTTTTCCGGCGTTTTGCCTGCTGTCCCTGCTGGCCGTCATGTTCCTGATCCGCGAACCCAAACGCGAGAGCCGGCCGCCTTCGCTGAAACAATATCTGAAAAACATCGGAAATATTTTGCGCGCCAAGGGAAGATGGCTGGTGAGCTCTTTTGTCGCCGGCTCGCTGGCGCTGTTCGTGCTGTTCGGCGTCCTGTTTTACTTGTCGGACATACTCGAAAAGGCGCCTTACCGCATCGACGGCGTCGTGAAGGGACTCGTGCTGGCCATTCCGCTGATGGCGATGGTGACGACCTCCTATATTACCGGCAGCGTCATCAAAAAAAACGGCGTGCTGATCCGCCGTCTCATGTTAGCCGGCCTGGTGCTGTCGACCGCCGCGTATGTGCTGACGATCTTTTTCAGCCGGAACATCTATTTGTTTGTCGGACTTCTGACTGCCGGAAGCTTGGGCACGGGGCTCCTGCTGCCTTGCCTGAACACGATGATCACCGGCTCCGTTTCGAAAGGGGAGCGCGGCATGATCACGTCGCTGTACAGCAGCCTGCGGTTTTTCGGCGTCGCTTTCGGACCGCCGATTTTCAGCTGGCTCGCGGGGTGGTCGAAAACGAACGACAGCGCGGTGTTCGTCACGGTTTCCGCGCTGTCCGCCCTGTCGCTCGTGCTCGCGTTTTTTTTCATCAAACCGGACAAACGGCTGCAGTCCGGATAACGGCGCCGCATGACCCGGCCGGCGATGCGACACAAAAAATGCCGCGCACATGCGCGGCGTTCCGTTCAACAGCCGGACCCGGCCGGCGGACGCGACGCACATCCGCACGGATCGCGCGCCAAAAGTCCGCATGTCGGCCGGGCCGCGTTTGCGCCTCTCCCGCGAGGGCGCCGGCGCTTATCCCGCCACCGTCGTCTCCGTTCCCGAAGCTGCGTTCTTCATTTGCTCCGGATACCCGTAGACGCCGTGTTCGCTCAGATCGAGACCGACGATTTCCTGTTCTTCGGTGACCCGCAGACCGATGACGGCCTTGATGATCGCCAGGACGATATAGGAAGCGATGAAGGCGAAGGCGCCGCTGACGACCACGCCGAGCACCTGCACGCCGAGCTGGTGCCAGCCGCCGCCGTAGAACAGTCCGGCTCTGCCGACACCGACGATTTCTTCCGCCAGCTCCGGCGTCGCGAAAAATCCGTTGGAAATCGTTCCCCAGACGCCCACCGTACCGTGGACCGACAGCGCGTAAATCGGGTCGTCGATGCCCATTTTGTCAAAAAACTTCATGCTGGCGTATACGAGCACGCCGCCCAAGAGCCCGATCACCACCGCCGCCCAGGGCTCCACGAACGCACAAGATGCGGTGATGGCCACAAGACCCGCCAGCGCGCCGTTGAGCATCGTGGGAATGTCCGGCTTGCCCGAAAACATCCATGCAACCAGAAGCGCCGCCACCGCGCCTGCCGCGGCCGCCAGCTGCGTGTTCATCGCCACGAAACCGAAAAATCCGTCGCCGACCGTGATCGTGCTGGCGCCGTTGAAGCCGAACCAGCCGACCCACAAAATCAGCACGCCCAGCGTGGTAAACACCTGATTGTGGCCGGGAATGTCGTTGACCGTCCCGTCCTTGTTGAACTTGCCGAGCCTCGGCTTCAGCAAAATGGTCGCGGCCAGCGCGGCCATGGCGCCGGTCAGGTGAACGACCGTCGAGCCGGCAAAATCCTGTTTGCCTTCATCGGCCAACCAGCCGCTGCCCCAAATCCAGTGGGCGATGACCGGATAAATGATCGCCGTAAACACGATGGAGAAGATCAAATAGGCGGAAAGCTTGGCCCGTTCCGCAAACCCGCCCCAGGCGATCGTCAGCGACACCGCCGCAAACGCCAGCTGGAAGATGAAAAACACGGTCGGCGGAACGTCGTCTCCTTCCGCGGCATTCATGAGGTCGAAAGCGAAATAATCGCCCCATCCGATCAGCGGTTGTAAACCGCCCGCCTGCGATCCGAAAATCAGCGCATACCCGACCGCCCAGAACACCAACGAGCACAAACCGAAGGTGAAAATCGTTTTACCCGCCACATGTCCCGCGTTTTTCATGCGGGTCGAGCCGGATTCCAGCATAATAAATCCGCCCTGCATGAAAATGACGAGGATCGCCCCCAACATGACCCATACCGCATTCAACCCCAATTCCATATGCCTCACTCCATTCATGTTAAGTTTTCTAACAAATTCAGCATTGATGAACACATTTTAGATCGTAATCGCTAATTTTTCAATATTTATGTAAGGTTTTTTTACACAAAATATTTTGCCGGTCCGTTCGACGGCGGCGGTCATGTGCGAAATGCCGTCGTGGAACGACATTCGCGTCACATCAACAGGTCCTCACCGAGTTGACTGCGACATTCGTTTTTTTTATGATGAGGGTGAAACTTTGCGCCTGTCGCCACGTATGGAATGACTGGAGAAAAGCGCGGAATGAATGGGGAATGAATGGGATTGCGCTCCATAAATGGGATTTACGCCATTAGATGAAGTATTGCTCGATGTGAGCGGTTCCGCGTATGAGGATTGCGCGTATGAAACGGGGAAAGGAAACGAAATCTATCCGAGAGAGCGATTTTTCGGAAACGTGCGCGGCATCCGGCCGCGAAAAATAAGTTCAAAACATATTTATGGGGGAATGCGCCATGCCGTTTTTCATCTTCCATCCGATGGATTTTTTAATCATCATCGCCTTCGGCATTTCGCTTTGGGCGCAGTTTCGCGTCCGCGGCACGTTCAACCGTTTTTCCCAGGTGCCCGTCCAGTCGGGCATGACCGGCTATGAGGCGGCGCGCCGCATGTTGGACAGCAACGGTTTGTACGATGTGCCGATCGAACCCGTGCGCGGCACGCTGAGCGACCACTACGATCCGATTCACCGCGTCGTGCGCCTGTCGGAACCGGTTTATTACCAAAGCTCGATCTCCGCGGTATCGGTCGCCTGCCACGAAGTCGGCCACGCGATCCAGCACAAGCTGTCGTACCCGATGCTGGTGCTGCGCCACAAAATGTTTCCGATCGTCAACTTCGCCTCCGGAGCGGCGCCGTTTTTGCTGATCGCCGGCTTCCTGATGCAGTGGTCGAACCTGATCTTGCTCGGCATTCTCTTCTTCTCGGCCGCGGTGCTGTTCCAGCTCGTCACCCTGCCCGTGGAATTCAACGCCAGCAGCAGGGCGAGGGAACTGATGATCTCGGAAGGGTTTATTTCCAACGACGAGGAGAAAGGCGTCGCCAAGGTATTGAACGCCGCCGCGCTCACGTACGTCGCCGCCGCGCTCATCTCGCTGTTGGAACTGCTGAAGTTCATTATGATTTTCGCTTCCAACCGCGACGAATAATGCGGACGGCGCACATTGCGCAATCCCAAACAAGAAACCGGTTTGTTCGGCACGAAACCGAACGAACCGGTTTTTTTATCGCTTCCATATACGCTTGAAGAAATCAGCGCCGTGCGTTCTGGAAATAATGCACCATAAACCGCTGAAACACTTCCGCCACCAGCGTCAGCCTTTCCCGTTTGCGTCGGATCAGCCCGATCGTGCGCGTCACTTTCGGTTCGTGCACTTTGACCATGATCGGCCTCAGCGCCGGGCTGGCGTATTTCAACGCCATTTCGGGGAGAAGGCTGACGCCCATGCCCGCGGCCACCAGTCCGCGGATCGTGTCGGTTTCCTCGCCCTCGAATTCGACCTTCGGCTGAAACCCGGCTTTTTCGCAAGCCTGCCAGACGATGCTGCGCAGCGAATAACCTTCGCTAAACAGCACGAAGCGGTCGTTTTTCAGCTGTTCGAGCCGGATCGCCTCGTAATCCGACAACAGATGTCCGGGCGGAAGAATCGCGTAAAGTTCTTCGGTCAGCAGCAGTTCTCCTTCGATTTCATCATGATTGTCCGGCAGCGGCGACACGAGCGCCAAGTCCACGTCCCCCAGCCGCACCATATCGATCAGGCTGTCGAACTTCCCCTGCTTGAACCGAAACCGCACATTGGGGTGTTCCTTGCGGAATTCGGACACGATCCACGGGACGATGTTGACGCCCAGACTGTGGGGGAACGCCAGGCGGATTTCCCCCGCGTCGGGATCGGCAAACTCCTTGACCTCGCGCACCGCGCGCTCCAGATTGTGCAAAATGTCTTCCACGCGGCTGAAAAACAGCCTGCCGACGGGCGTCAGCTGAAGGTTTCGGCCCTTGGGCAAAAACAGCGCCACCCCGAGTTCGTCTTCCAGCTGATGAATTTGCCGGCTGACGGCCGACTGCGCAACGTGAAGTTCCTCCGCGGCATGGGTGACGTGTTCCTTGCGGGCGACTTCGACGAAATATTGAAGCTGCCTGAGCTCCACATCCATCTCTCCATTACGCGTATTCTGGGCAGAAAATGCCGGCGGCCGCTCGGTATGGCCGCCTATCTCGTTTTCGATCGCTCGGCCCCCCGCAATCAGGAGCGCCGCCGCTGCATATTCGAAAACAGGATGATGCCTCCCGCCAATCCGCCGAGATGCGCATACAAATTCGTCCGCGGAAACAGCAGCGTATAAATGATGCCGATGACGAGCAGCACCTGCACCGTTTTTCGCGATGCGGGATCCAGCATCGTCCTGGAAAACGCGATCATGTACAAATAGGCGCCGTAAATGCCGTAGATCGCGCCGGAGGCGCCGACCGAGACGGTGCCGGGCTCGTTCAGCAATATGCTGGCGACATTGCCGATAATGCCCGATCCGAAATAGAGCGCCGAATATTTCAGGCTGCCGAGCAAGTATTCCAACGGGGGAGCGAACACGAACACGGCGAACATATTGAACAACAAATGGTCGAAGCCTCCGTGCAAAAACATGGACATGACATACCGCCATACTTCCGTATTGTAAGGAGCCCAATGCACGAGCGCTCCGTATTTCATCAGCACCGAACGGTCGCCCATGATCGCCGTTTCCGCGAAAAAGAGCAAATTCAGCGCCAAAATCGCCGTCGTGACCGGATACCACCGGACATATTGCCGAAAACTTTCGTATCGCAAAAAGATCATCGATTCCGCCCCCCAGCCGCATATGTCTTTCTGCCGATGATTCGCTCGTCAAGTTATTGGACAATCTCCGATCAACAAGATTATAATAGATCGTGGCACTGCCACATATTGTTTGCCAATGAAGGAGGAATCTTCATGCCCCAGGAACGCGCGGGTGCAGCCACGCTGAAAGGCAACCCGATCACGTTGGTCGGACCCGAACTGAAAGTCGGCGACAAAGCGCCCGATTTCCGTCTGAACAAATCGCTGACCGAAGAAGTCACCCTGGCCGATTATGCCGGCAAAATCAAACTGATCAGCGTCGTCCCGTCGCTGGACACCGGCGTATGTGACGCCCAAACCCGGCGTTTCAACGAAGAAGCCGCCAAACTGGGCGATCAGGTCGTCGTGCTCACCGTCAGCGTGGACTTGCCGTTTGCGCAGGCGCGCTGGTGCGGCGCAGCCGGCGTCGACCGCGTCGTCACGCTGTCCGACTATAAAACGCGGGAATTCGGTCAGGCCTACGGCGTTTTCATCAAGGAACTGGCGCTCGACATGCGCGCCGTGTTCGTCGTCGATCAGCAGGATACGATCCGTTACGTCGAATATTTGAAAGAAATGACGGAACATCCGAACTACGACCAGGCTATCGCCGCGGTGCGTCAACTGCTGTAAAGGCCCCCTCGGTCCTTGTCCGCGGCACGCAACAAAACAGCGGGAGAAGCGCGCTTCCCCGCTGTTTTTTATACTTCCTTGTATTGGCCGAGTTTGCGGTCGATCGCCTTGAAAATGTTCAGTATCGTGCGATAGTTGGAACCGAGATCGCCCAGCGATCCGCGCGACGCCGAGTAAATGTCGATCGCGGTTTTCACGGGGGAGATCGCGAACAGCGTGATGGTGATGTCCTGGGTGCGCCCGGTCATCGTTCGCTTTTCTCCGACAATTTCCCCGACGTTGGGCACTTCGTGCAGAAGCTTGAAACCGGGAATTTTTTTCAGCACGGAAACGACTTCTTCCCAGGCTTTGTCGCGCGAAATTTTGTAATAGCGCGTTTTCAGGTTGGGATCCTTCGCTTTTTCACCCGTGACTTCATGGCTTCTCAGAAGACCGATCAAGGTACGTTTCAGCAATGCGGTTCCTCCTTATCGTTCCACAACTGCTATCCCTTATCTTACCACGCTTTTCATGCCCATAAAAGAGAAAAAAGAAAAAACCGGGTCTTCTCCCCGGCTGGTGCGACTGTCCATCCCGTTCGACGGGCGGGTGGCCGCCGCAAGTTCCGTGCCTTTTCCACGCAAGTTCAAGGCAAGGTTCGCGATTCCCGCGGCAGGCGAAATAGGTTACCAGTTGAGCACGACGCTGTGTTCCGGAAGGCGCTCGGCGTCGGAGGCGTCCGGTTCCGTCTCTGGCGGCGTGCGCGCCGCGGCGGAATCGTCCTCCGTCTCCGGAAATTCCCTTGCGGGGTCCAATTCCTCATCCCCGAACGCGTACAATACGACGCGATGTCCTTCCCGAACGTAATCCGCGGGGATGGCCGTTTCGAAATATCCCCAGTCCGGCGCTTCCGCCGCGGCGGGGAGCCGCTCCTGCAGCATCAAGCCGTCCGCCGCGTCGCGCACTTCCAGCACGACGACGCCGCCGAACGAGCGTGCCGCCCCTTGCAGACGAAGCTCTCCTTTTTCCAACGTCGGCGCGAAAACAATGACCCGCTCGGACGAAGCCGCAACCAATGGAATGGATTCGACGCCGCGCAGTTCGGGCAGCGAGCCATCCCCGGATACGGCAAATTCGACTTCCTCAAACGTGCCTTCCACCGCGGCCAGCGCGTAAGGCCAGGTCAGCGCCTCGGTGACCAGTTCGCCTTTGTCCGGGCCGTTCAAGGTCACATACACTTTCAGCCGGCGATCTTCGCGCTCGATACGGTCTATATGGACGTCATAACCTCCGGTGTTCTTCTTCCCCCACGTCGCCAAAATCCAGGTGACGCCGTCCAATGTGCGGCTCTGCACCATTTCGTAATCCCTGGATCGCTCTACCCAGGACGCGATTTCTTCAGGAAGTTCCTCCGTCGCGCCGGACTCCGGACGCTGGAACGTAAGCCGGCTCGCGCGCGTCACGTCGATAAGGCCGGAATTCCGGTCCCAGCTCCAATCCGCTCCAAGTTTGCCGGCAAGCAGAGGGAGCGACACGTAGGGGACACCCTGGTACTCCAGCAAGGCCGGCAAGTCGGAGCCGGCCGTATCATCCCGCCCTTCGTCGGCGACACGCACTCCGTCCCACCACAGCACCGCATCGAGCGCGTTCACGAGGACGGCATCGGACTCCGCGGCGAATACGGCGCCGGCGGCAGCGGTCATCATGCCGAACACGACACCCGCCAAGAAGCTTTTCCATTTGCTCATGCCATCTTCCCCTTTGACGGAGTGTAAACGCTGTCATTGTACACTATACCATACCGCATGCTTGTCTTCCAAGGGGAATTCATCCGAATGCTTGCGTGATTCGCGCGCATAAAAAAACCGGCAGCGGCCGCAGCGGGCCGATGCCGGCTGAACGACGGCGTTCCGGCGGCAGCGGCCACGACGGCATCAACGCTCGTCCAACAGCGATTCGATGCGCGCGATCAACGAACGCTCGTCGGACCAATCCGGTTCCGCGAATTCAAACAGCCGCCACGTTTCGGCATGTTCGACCGTTTGGCCGGGCCGCACGCGCTGCAGTTCGCTGAGCGTCTCCAGTTCCAGAAACTGTCCGTTGGTATACGTTTCAAAGGAAACGCCGTAATCCGGGTAGACGCCGTCAATCACGGGACGATACGTTTTCACGAACAAATGCCCCTCTTTGGCATACGCCGCCCAGCCTTTTTCGTTGTTCGTGCCGATCTTGAAAGGCTGCGTATCGGGACGCTGGCGCAAGATCACCGCTTTTTCGCCCCAGGTCACCCTCGCGTCGTTCATGTTGGTGTACGGCCACAGCACGAGCTGCCGGTTCGGCAAAAGCCCGGTGCCGCGGTCCGCGAAAGGCACGATCGCCGTTCCGCCGGGGGCCATGACCGACAGCGCCCATACGGCAAACTCCGCATCCCAATGCCCCGTGTTGGTCACGCGGTGGATGACCTCGACCTCGTTCCGGTCGGGGCGCATCCGGATTTCCAGCTGTTTCTGCACATGGTTGCGCTGTTCCGCCGGAGGAGTCAGCACGGCGCCGTTCTCCACCGCCGTCCATGGCACCGGATCATCGTCCGGGTAGTACGTGCGCGGCATGTGCTCCGGACTCGTCCACAGCCGGTGTCCGCCCCGGATGCGCCAAGTCTTGCCTTCTCCGTATGCCTGCGCGATGTCCGGCGCGTCGTTGCCCACATCGCCCTCGGGGTTTTCGAAAAACATGTTGGGCCCGCCCGCCATTTGAAACCGGACCACTCTCGGACCGAAATCCAGCGTGACCGCCGCTTCGATGCGGCCGTTGGAGATGAGCAGCAGGTTGCCCCACTGAACGTCCGTCGTCGTCGTTACCCGAATAGGAGCCATGACTTTTCCCGCCTTTCCTCATCGTGCGCGCGATGTCGCGCCCGTTCTGATATTGCCTTCCCGCAGCCCGCCTGTCGGCGACGAGCGCGGATGCGGGATGGACTTGTTACGGAGAAGCAATCTCCGTGAATCCGGCGGTGCGCAAAAAGCGGCGGAAGGCGGCTTGCCCCGCGGCGTCGCGTTTGAACACGCCCGCGTCTTCCAGCACCCGCAAAAATTTCCGCCCGACCTCCGCCCGCAGCGCTTCTTCCGCCTCGCCGGGGGTCAACGAAGTGCCGTAACGGCTCACGAGCTCGGCGATCCACGGCGCGTGCTTTTGCAGTTCGTCCTGCTGCGGTCCGCCGGATTCGTCCCCGGCCGCGTTTTGCCGGTCCGAACGCGATTCCCCCGTCAAAATGCGGCGAATGCCCTCGAGTTCGCTCTTCAGCCGGCCCGGCAGCACGGCCAGCCCCATCACTTCGATCAGCCCGATGTTTTCCTTCTTGATATGGTGCAGATCGCGGTGCGGATGGAAAATGCCTTCCGGATGCCGATCGGAAGTCCGGTTGTTGCGCAGCACGAGATCAAGCTCATACATCCCTTGATCATTCATGCGCGCGATGGGCGTCACCGTGTTGTGCGGCACCCGCCCGCCGCCCTCCGGACTCCACGCGGCGATGTCCGCCTGTTCGTCGGAGTACCGCCTCCATTCATCCAGCACTCGGGACGCCGCCTGGAGGCAGACGTTCTTGTCTTTGGACGCAAGCCGGACGACCGACATCGGCCACTTGACCACGCCCGCCGCAAGGCCCGGAAAATCCGGGTGAGCAAAGCGCCGCTCGATGGGCGCCTTCTGCATCGGAAACACGTGCCTGCCGCCCTGATAATGGTCGTGGCTCAAAATCGATCCGCCGACGATCGGCAAATCCGCGTTGGACCCGAGAAAATAATGCGGAAACTGCTCGACGAATTCGAACAATTTGGCGAACGTGCCGTCATGGATCGCCATCGGCCGGTGCTCCCGGCTGAACACGATGCAGTGCTCGTTATAATAAACATAAGGGGAGTATTGCAAATACCACGGCTCGCCGCCGAGCGTGACCGGCACGACCCGGTGGTTTTGCCTCGCGGGATGATCGATGCGCCCGGCGTAGCCGACGTTTTCCAGACAGAGCAGGCATTTCGGATAGTCCCGCTTCGGCGCGTTCCGTTCGGCGGCGATGTCGCGCGGATCTTTTTCCGGTTTCGACAAATTGACGGTGATCTCCAGTTCGCCGTACTCCGTCGCGGCCAGCCAGTACACATTTTGGCGAATGCGGTCCATGCGAATATAGTTGGACGCCTGCGACAGCGCGTAAAAGTCGTCCGTCGCCCGCCGGATCGATTCCCGGCGCGCCGTCTCCCAAAATTTCCGCGCCACCTCCGACTGGCGGGGCATGAGCAGGCCCATGATGCGAGCGTCCAGGAGATCGCGCCGCGTCACCGTGTTTTCCGGCAGCAGGCCGGTTTCCGCCGCCACATCCAACAGCCGTTCCAAAATCGGCACGGCGCTGTCCGGAATGTCCTCCCCTTCGGGGAGCGCGCCCGGCTCCGTGCACCCGAACAAATCCAAAAGCGCGTTGCGCGCCGCTATCGTGTCTTCTTCCTCCAGCAAACCGTGCCGCACGCCGTAACGAAGCAGACGTTCGATTTCGCGTCCGGCGACGGCGCTTTGCGATGCATGCATGCAGCCGATTCCTCCCCGATCAGGACGAATAGCCGTCGGGGCGGCTGCGGTGCCATGTCCACGCGGAGGCGATGATGTCTTCCAGCGCGGTGCGGCGCGGTTCCCATCCGAGCTCGCGCTTCGCCTTTTCCGACGACGCCACCAGCACGGCGGGGTCGCCCGGCCTGCGGGCTTCCGTACGCGCGGGAATCGGGTGGCCGGTCACGCGACGGGCGGTTTCGATCACCTCGCGGACGGAAAATCCCTTCCCGTTGCCGAGGTTGTACACCGAACTTTCGCCTCCCCGGCGCAGCCGCTCAAGCGCGAGCACGTGCGCATCGGCGAGGTCGTCGACGTGGATATAGTCGCGGATGCACGTGCCGTCCGGCGTGTCGTAATCGTCGCCAAAGACGGAAATGTACTCCCGCTTGCCCAGCGGCACCTGCAAAATGAGCGGAATCAAATGCGATTCCGGACGATGATCCTCTCCGATCGACCCGTCGCCTTTCGCTCCGGCCGCATTGAAGTAGCGGAGCGAGACGGACCGGATGCCGTGGGCGCTGTCGAACCACCGGATCATGCGCTCCATCGCCAGCTTGGTGTCCCCGTAGACGCTGGAAGGCGCGGTACGGTCCTCCTCGAGAATCGGCACCCGTTCCGGTTCGCCGTATACCGCGGCGGTGGAAGAAAAGACGATGCGCCGCACGTCGTGCGCCTTCATCGCCTCCAGCAGGCACAGCGTGCCGTAGACGTTGTTGTGGTAATATTTCCCCGGGTCCTTCATGCTTTCGCCGACAAGGGAATTGGCGGCGAAATGGATGACATCCGCTATTTCGTTTTCGGTGAACACCCGTTTCAAGAAGTCGGCGTCGCGAATGTCTCCGACATACAATTTGCCGCCCAGCACGGCGTCCCGGTGTCCGGTCGACAAACTGTCGACGACGACGACCTGTTCGCCCCGTTCCAAAAGCGCGGCCACCGTATGCGAGCCGATGTAACCCGCGCCGCCGGTCACCAATACTGCCATTGCACGATCTCCTCCTCTACGCTGTGATCTCCCGGGCTCCGTCGCCGATTTCCGCAACAATGAATTCCGGCTCGAGACCGGTCTCTTGACGATACGTTGAACCGACTTCGCGGACGAAACGTTCCACCGCCTCGTCGCGGACGAGCGACACCGTACATCCGCCAAAACCGGCGCCGGTCATCCGCGAGCCCAGCACCCCGTCGACATTGAGCGCCGCCTCCACCATCACATCCAGCTCGCGGCACGACACCTCGTACAAATCCCGCAGCGAAGCGTGGGACTGGATCATCAATCGGCCGAAACGGACGAGATCGTCCCGCTTAAGCGCTTCGACGGACGCCAGCACCCTTGCGTTTTCTTCCACGACGTGACGGGCGCGCTTGCGGACGACGTCATCCGCAATCGATTCCGCGGCGCTCTCAAACGATGCCGCGTCCAGTTCCGCCAGCAGTTCCAGAGTGGGATACCGGCCGCGCAGCGACCGGACCGCTTCCTCGCACTGCGCCCTGCGCCGGTTATACTCGGAGTCGGCCAAGCCGCGCCGCTTGTTCGTGTTGCCGATCACCAGCTTGTGTCCGGCCGCGCGAAACGGCACCAGATCGTGCTTCAGCGTGCCGCATTGGAGCAGGATGGCGTGATCTTTGCGGCCGACGGCGACCGCAAACTGGTCCATGATGCCGCAGTTCACGCCGATGAATTGGTTTTCCGCCTCCTGGCAAATCTGCGCCAGCTGCACCGGGTCCGGCTCCGCTCCTTCCATGCGCAGGAACCCGTATCCGGTGACGACCTCGATGGACGCGGACGAGGACAGCCCCGCCCCGTTGGGAAGATTGCCGCCGAACAGCACGTCATACCCGCCGAACCGGTATCCCCGCTTCTGCAAATGAAACAGCACCGCTTTCGGGTAATTGGCCCAGTCGTGCTGCGCATCGTATTGGATGCTGTCCGCGTCCTCCAGCTCCACCGCGGCTTCGAAGTTCAAAGAAGCGAGACGGATACGGCGGTCGGCGCGTTTTCTGATGATCATCGCCGTGCCCAACGACAGCGCCGCGGGGAACACATAGCCGCCGTTGTAATCCGTGTGTTCGCCGATCAGATTGACGCGGCCGGGCGCGAAAAACACGCGCGCCGGCTCCGCGCTTTCCCCGTACAATTCCGCGAATTTCCGTTCCAATTGCTCCTGCATAGGCTCCCTCCCGCAGACCCGTATTCGTTCCGGTTCCCGATTGATTGTTTTCGATCGTTTAATTTCTTTTTTGATCGATTTTATTTTAACGCGTTGTCACACCAACGTCAACGAAATTCCGAGATCGCGGATTTTTTTCGCGAACTCCTTGTTCAGCCCGCGGTCGGAGATGACTTTGTCCACCTGTTCGATCGGCGCGATATGCGCGAACAGCACCTTGCCGAACTTGCTGTGGTCGGCCGCCACGATCGTTTCGCGCGCGATGGACATCATTTTCCGGTTGATGCTCGCCTCCGCCACGTTCGGCGTCGTCAAGCCTTCCTGCAGATCGAATCCGTCGACGCCGAGAAACAGTTTGTCGACACGGACGCGCGCCAGCGCCTCTTCCGCCACCGGTCCGACGGCGGCCAGCGATTTGTGCCGCACCGAACCGCCGAGCAGCATGACTTCCATATCCGAGTTCGAACAAATGTACAAGGCGATATTGACGGCGTTGGTGACGAGCGTCAGCCGCTTGTGCGAAGCGGCAAGCTCCCTGGCGATCAGCATGCTCGTCGTGCCGGGAGTGAGAAGCACCGCGTCGTCGTCCTCCACGAGGGCGGCCGCCGCCGCCGCGATTCTGCGCTTTTCTTCCGCCAGCGCCTCCGCTTTTTCCGCAAACGGCTTCTCCGCCGCGGTATGGATGACGTTGGAGCCGACCGGGATCGCGCCGCCGTGCGTGCGCACGAGCAAATTCATTTCTTCCAGCTTTTCCAGATCGCGCCTCACGGTGACCGCGGACACGTTCAGCTCTTCGCTCAGCTGCGACACCGTCGCCTTTCCGGCTTCGTTGACCAGTTCCAAAATGCGCCGATAGCGTTCTTCCGCGAACATGCCGATTCCCCCAAACGAAAAAAAACGTTTTCGAAAACAAAAACGAAAAAAGCCCGTTTTGCCGTGCCAACGGAACGGAGAGATGTTATCGGGTGAATTTCGTATGTATAAAAAAAACCCGCAAATGCCGTCCGATTCAGATGTTTCTGAACCCGCTCTCGCAGGTGGGTGTTCGCAACAGCGCTTTTGAAGTCCCTTTTCGGGGGCAGGTCAGGCACGCTGCAATATAGAACTCCCTAGAAACAGTCATTGGTTCAAAACGATCGTGGAATCGAAACGAACATCGCAGGATGTTGTTGTAGTAACATTATATCCCCGCGGAAGCCAAAAGTAAACGGAAACCGCTGGGTTGATCCGACGTTTTTGCGTTACGTCTGCGTCCGCAGCCCATCGCGGCTGCCGCCGTCGCCGTCTTCCGCCACGTCTTCGCCGTCGGCGCGCGTCTTCCGCCCTTCCCCGTCTTCGCCATCCGCTTTCTCCGCGTCGCCTTCCTCATCATTGGCAGCGTTTTCTTGCCACTGGCGCTGCTTCTCCTGAAGCTTGACGAACATGCGGTGGAAATAAAAGAACGACGAATACGCGATCAGCGAACCGCTGAAAAACATGAGCAGCCATTGGAAATGGAAAAAGCTGATATATAAAATCACCGCGCTGGTGATCGCGATCATGATGGACGTGAGCGGCCGCCCGATCGTAATCAGCAAAGAACTTTTGATGATCTGGAACACGGACATGTGCAGATGGGAAAGAATCGAAAAGAAATGAAACAGCGACACGCACAGCACCGCGATCAGCACGAGAAACATGACGGACAAAAACTGCAGCGAGTTGGTCAGTTCGGCGTAAAAGCGCATATTGACCACAAACAGCAAAAACAAGAGCGAATAGATGATGCCGCCGAACATGCTTTGGCGGTAGTTTTCCTTATAGCCGCGAAAGTAGGTTTTGAACAGCGGCACGTCGACGTCGCCCAGCACCCATTTGCGGGCGACCGTAAACATGGCGGCGGTGGCGGGAAACAGCACGAACGGAGCGATCACGCCCGATATGATGAGCACCATGGTCAGCTGCCCGGTATTTTCCACCGTCAAGACCGGCAAGGCCGCCAGCAAAAACGGGATGGAACAAATGACCCAAAGCACGTTGATGACGGAAAACCGCATGATCCATTCGCAAATTCGATACAGCCCACCCATCAAGCCGTTCATTTCCAAGTTGACCATCCTCCTTTCGGGGTCGGCGGAGGGGATCGCCTCCCCTCCGCCCCGCGCGTCAGAACGGATTCACATAACCGCCGTTGCGTTTTTTGTCCTTGTCGCGGCCGTCCGCTTTTCGATCTCTCTGGTCCGCGTCGCGGTCCGAATAACGGCTGCGCCCGCGCCAACCTCCGTCGCCGCGGTATTCCCCGCTGCGGTAATCGCCGCCGCGGCGTCCGCCCTGGCGGAATCCGTCGGACAGCGAGCCGGTGTACCGGCGCCCCGCCGTGCGAACGTCCTTTCTCTTCTTGGCGCGAATCGGCTCTTCCGGCGTCAGTTCGACGGCGACGTCGTTTTTCTCCCCGGTCAGCATTTTCAGCGCGGCCGACAACAGATGCACGGAATCGTACTGATCGAGCAGCTGCATCGCCAGCCCTTTGAACTCGCCGACGTCCTGGTTTTGCAGCACTTCGATCAGCTTCTCCGCCGTCGCCTTCTGCTTGCCCTCGATTGCGTCCGCCACGCTCGGCAGCGGTTTGCGCCGGATTTTGTGGCGGGTGACCTTCTCGATAAAGTGCAGGTGGTCGATTTCGCGCGGCGTGACGAACGTCCAGGCGACGCCCTCCCGGCCCGCCCGGCCGGTGCGGCCGATCCGGTGCACATAGCTTTCCGGATCTTGCGGCAGGTCGAAATTGATGACGTGCGTGACGCCGGAGACGTCCAGCCCGCGCGCGGCGACGTCGGTCGCCACCAGCACGTCGATGCTGCCGTCGCGAAATTTGCGCATGACGGTGTCCCGTTGGTGCTGCGACAAATCGCCGTGCAGGCCGTCAGCGGAATACCCGCGTTTCTGCAACGCCTCGGTCAGCTCGTCGACGCGGCGCTTCGTGCGCCCGAACACGATCGCCAGATCGGGCGACTCCATGTCGAGCAGGCGGCTGAGCGCTTCGAACTTTTGGCGCTCGTGCACTTCGATATACGATTGGTCGATCAACGGCGCGCTGACCTGTTTCGGCACGACGGAGACGTGCTCCGGATTTTTCAGAAATTGCTGCGCCAGTTTCTGAATATTGGGCGGCATGGTGGCGGAAAACAGCATCGTCTGCCGTTCTTCCGGCACCATCCCGAGAATGGTTTGAATATCATCCATGAATCCCATGTCCAGCATTTCGTCGGCTTCGTCCAGTACGACCATGCGCACATGATCCAGCTTGATCGTCTTGCGGTTGATATGGTCCAGCAGCCGGCCGGGCGTACCGATAATCAATTGCGGCCGCTGCTTCAACGCGCGAATTTGCCGGCCAATGTCCTGGCCTCCGTAAATCGGCAGCGATCGGATGCCCTTGAACCGGGCGAGTTTGCCGATTTCCTCCGACACCTGAATCGCCAGTTCACGGGTCGGACACATGACGAGGGCGACAATTTTGTCCTCGGAAGGATCGATATTTTGCACGATCGGCAGCCCAAACGCCGCCGTCTTGCCCGTACCGGTTTGCGCCTGTCCGATGAGATCGCGTCCCGCCAGCGCCAGCGGCAGCGCCTTGGCCTGGATCGGGGTCGGCTCCTCGAATCCCATTTCCGTCACGGCGCGAAGCACTTTCGGTTCCAAATTCAATTCTTGAAAGGTCATCGATGGTTTCTGCTCCTTTTCATCCGAACATCACAAGAAAAGCTCCCGAGGGAGCCAGATGTCTCTCTGATTCTTTACCATCATAGCACAACCGATTTCTGGATTTCCAGTGGAAACGTTGCTCAGTTTCTTGCCCGTCCGGCGGAAGCGACGGCGGGACGGAGGGCAAAAACGTCGTCGGGTCGGTCGGAAGAATGCGTCTAGAGGGACGGGCAGCGGGAAATTTCGGATGTGAAAACCGGTCCGGCATATGGTATAATCGGGATGTAATTTCATATTGGTTTTGGATGACTCGCCTAGCTCCACTGCTGTCCCGCGCCTTGACCGGATTCGCCCTGATTCGACAGGAACGATGGGAAAGGAGAGACACCGCATGGAATTGGTTAAGCTGTCCAGAATCGTTATGAAATTTTCCCCGGAACTGTACCCGTTTCTCAAGCCGGACGAACTCGACACGTGCATCGTGCTGAAAAACGGCATGGACCGGCTTCATCCCGGGGATGTGCTGGAAATCGTGGAACACAGCATCTGCAACAACCAGAAAGACGCCCTGCTGCACTAAGGGCGTATTATTTTTTCCATCATTCGACACCATTACGCAAATTGGGCACAAATCCCCCCGTGATTCCTCGTCGGGTCTGTCATATAATATGGAGTATCAAAGTCATGGGGGAAAATCCAATGGACGTGCTGATTGCGTTGTTGATGATGTTGTGGGGGAACGTGACCGACCAGGCGCCGGACGCCACCGCCGAGCGTTTTCTGCAGGCCGCCGTCGCCGCTCATGAAGCGGGGATGAAGGGCGGCAACCTCGATCCTTCCGCACCGGGGGAAACGTCGGAAAACGGCGGGAATTCGGACGGAACGCCGTCGAAAGGAGAGGGCGGCGCCGTCAAGACTGACCCGCAGGCGGACACCGCCCCCGTCGTCAAGGGAGTGTACGCCACGGCTCACTCGGCTGGAGGATCGCGCCTCGAAAAGCTGATCAAACTGATCGACGACACGGAACTGAACTCCATCGTCATCGACATCAAAGATGATTGGGGCAACATCACGTATCCGATGGATCTCCCCGATACGGATTATGCGACGACAGAGCCGATCATTCGCGACATCGGCAAACTGATGGACACGCTGGAAGAACACGACATTTATCCGATCGCCCGCATCGTCGTATTCAAGGACACCAGGCTGGCCAACAAGAAACCGGAATGGTCGTTCCGGAACGCCGACGGCAGCGTGTGGATCAATAACCGCAAAGAAAGCTTCGTCAATCCCTATGTAAAAGAAGTGTGGGAATACAACGTGGAAGTGGCGAAGCAGGCCGCTCTCGCGGGCTTCAAAGAAATCCAGTTCGATTACGTGCGCTTCCCGGAAGGGTTCGAAAAGCGGGACAAAGAGCTCGCCTATGTGCAGGACGAACGGGCGCGCGTGCAGGTCGTCAGCGAGTTCGTGGAATATGCGAGGCAAGAATTGAGCCCGCTCGGCGTCCGCGTCTCCGTCGACATTTTCGGATATGCCGCCTCCGTACCGGCGGCGGAAGGCATCGGACAGGATTTCAACGCGATTTCCCGGCATGTCGACGTCATCTCGCCCATGGTGTATCCGAGCCATTACAGCACGGGCTGGTTCGGTTCGAACGTGCCGGACGCCGAGCCTTACCGGACGATCGACGGCGCCATGAAGGACACCCACGAAAAACTGTCCGAACTCGGCGATCTGAAGCCGATCATCCGCCCGTGGATCCAAGATTTCACGGCTACCTGGGTGAAAGGGCACATCAAATACGGAAAAGCCGAAGTCGAGGCGCAAATTCGCGCGCTGGCCGACAACGGCATCGAGGAATTTTTGTTGTGGAACGCCGGAAATGTGTATACCGAAGGCGTCAATTACGATTTGGAGTAACAAGCGCCAAATGTTGAACGGCGGCGGGATGCCCGCCGCCGTATTCACGCCGCCGCATGCATGCGGCGGCGGCGTTTCCTGTTAGAGATGCAAATATGGCCGTCACCGCGCCGCGCCTATACCTAATGCCCCTATCGGGACACAAGATATGGCGTCGGGCTGCGATGACGGCCATTTCCTCTCCGCGATCGTGCGATAATCCGGATCGCGGCGATCATTGCCGTATGGGCCGATTTCGTACCGCACCCGGTGTTTATTGCGACAGCCGGAGGGACAGTTCGTACAAGCTGCGGTCGAATTCCTTTTTGGCCTTGACGACGACGTCCAGATCGGTCGCCACCAGTTCGCCGCGGATGATCCCGCAGGCTTTGCCGCTATCGCCGGCCACGAGCCGCTGCACCGCAAAATCTCCGAGCCGGCTCGCCAAAATGCGGTCGTTGTGCGTCGGCGTCCCGCCGCGCTGGATGTGTCCGAGCACGGTGACCCGCGCGTCCATGCCGGTCAGCTCGGTGATTCGGGCGGCGATATCCTGCCCGCGTCCGACGCCTTCGGCGACGAGAATGATGCTGTGGCGTTTGCCCTGCTGGAAGTTTTCGCGCATGCGCGCGGCGATCGCTTCCAGATCAAACGGCACTTCCGGCACGAGAATCGATTCGGCGCCGCTCGCAATGCCCGCATACAGCGCGATATACCCGGAGTGGCGGCCCATGACTTCGACGACGGAGGAACGTTCGTGGGAGGTCATCGTGTCCCTCAGCTTGTTCACCGCGTCCACGACAATGCTGACCGCCGTATCGAAACCGATCGTGAAGTCGGTGTAAGGGATGTCGTTGTCGATCGTGCCGGGGATGCCCATCGTCTTGATCCCCAATTCATTGAGCTTGTTGGCTCCCTGATAGGAACCGTTGCCGCCGATGACGACGAGGCCGTCGATGCCCATTTTGCGCAAGTTTTCCGCGCCCTTCGCCTGGCCTTCCGGCGAATAAAACTCCTCGCAGCGCGCCGTCTGCAGGATCGTGCCGCCGCGCTGAATGATATCGCCGACGCTGCGCAGATCCATCTTGCGTATATCGTTGTTCAAAAGCCCTTGGAACCCCCGCTGCACACCGTAAACGTCCAACCCGTGATACAGAGCGCTTCTCACGACCGCGCGAACGGCGGCGTTCATCCCCTGGGAATCCCCGCCGCTGGTCAAGACCGCAATGGATTTGAGTGACATGCATTTCCCTCCGAACTCCCAGATTACGTGTTACGTGTTGCGAATCACAACGCTGTTGACCCAAAAGAACAGGCGGGACAAAGGACTTGCGCGCATCAGCTGACGCGCGGCGCGTACGACCGTGTCCTGCTTCTTCACTTTCGGGTCGGAAAGATACAGGGCGACTAACCCTTCCACTATCATACGGTGAAATCGGGGATGCTTCAAGACCGAAGCCGCCCGCCTGGCGTCGCGCACGATCGCCTCCAGCCGGTCGATTAACGTGCGCTCGTCTTCGTAATAGCTGCAAAAATTCAAATCCCCGCCCCGCCGGTCCTCTTCCTGGTCGATCAAATAATCGAGCAAAATGTGCAGCGCGCAGATGGAAGGAAAGTAACTTCCCGCAATGGACTCGACCTCGTCGGGCTGGAGCCGGGGATCGGCGGCCGCGCAAAACAGCATGAACACGCCGAGCGTCGATCCCGTTGCCGCCGCAAACTCGTTCCAGCGATAGCCCGGCGCCTTGTGCCGATGCTCGTTCCACCAGGCGTGCAGCCGTTCTTCCCGCACGTCCCGGTGCAGATGCTTGTACACTTGAAGGTCGCCGTACAAACCGACCCATTCGCGAACCCGCTCCCGCACGAGTCCGTATGAGGGCAGCATCAGCACGCAGGATTGGCACGTTCGCACGAGACGATGCAAATACCCGTTATCGTCGCGGTCGTTGCGGTGCCGGTAGTAGTCCCCGAGCGGCGCCTCCGGCGTAATCGCGTCCAGCATCGCCCCGTGCAGCTCGCGAAAGTCCCGCTCATCCAGCGAGGTGCTGCGGTCGCACAAATTGTCGAGATAGTCGCTGATCGTCTGGAACGCGACGATCAACGGAATGAGAATATGCCGCTGTTCCGGTCGAAAGGCGGCGTACACCGCGCCTCCCTCGCAGTGAAACTGCTTGGTGGTCATGCTGCTGATCGCCTGCAGCCGCAGCTCCTCGTTCGGGATCGACTCGGCCTCTCTTCTCCAGCGCGCCAATTCCCTCCGCGTCTCCGGCAGGATGTGCCGATACATGCGAACCATCAACTGTACGGGATTTTGCGGCACACGGTGACGTTCAGTCATGAAAACGCACGTCCTCGATCAATTCCGGCTGTACACGGTACCACAGGTTCAGTTCGTTGATGATCCCCGCCAGTTCCGCGATTTCCTCATTGATGCGGCAGCAGGTCGGAAAATGCTCCTCCCGGCCGAGCAGCTCCAGTTTCCCGCGGATAAGCTGTTCCAGTTCCAAAATTCTATCGGGAATCGCGCTGCGGATTTGCTCCCAGCGCATGACCGCCTCCGCCTGCTCCTCCGCGGAGTAAGATTCCCAGTCCCGTTCCAGACGGGGAATCGGAATGCCCAGCCTCGGATCATACACAAAACAGATGTCGCTCATCTGGCTTCACCGACCGGATTGCACAATTTGATCTTTTTACTGTATCATGTTCCGCGCCTTTTTTCCAACATTCGAGCGAAGCGGATTGCCGCTCCCTTTTTGCGGCGGATGGCGAAAAATCACGAGGTTGTCGGGAAAAGCTCCGCACGATTTGCAACCGTTACGCGCTCTGACACGTATAGATGAGCAAAGTGCCGCACTTCTTGCGACGGTTTGCGGAACAAGGCGCGCCGAAACGACACGCGAATCCGACGCGGTTTTCTCCAAAGCGGCTAGGCCGGGATGACGGCACACGCACCAGGATATATTCCAAAAGGTGTAAGTTATGGTATGATAAGTACCGGTTTGCTTCTATTCATACCAGGGGAGGCGAAATGATGAGTCACGGCAACGTACTGCAGATCCGCCAGCTGACCAAGCGCATCGGCGGCAAGACGATAATCGACGGCTTGAGCTTCGACGTCCCCCGCGGCGAAGTGTTCGGGTTTCTCGGGCCGAACGGCTCCGGCAAGACGACGACGATCCGCATGATCGTCGGTTTGATGTCGATCACGGAAGGGGAAATTCTCGTCAACGGCGTCAGCGTCACGCAGCGATTCGAAGAGGCGATGCGGCATGTCGGCGCCATCGTCGAAAACCCGGAAATGTACAAATTTTTGACCGGTTACCAAAACTTGATCCATTATGCGCGCATGATCCCCGGTCTCACCCGCCAGCGCATCGACGAGGTCATCCGCCTCGTCGGCCTGGAACAGCGCATCCACGATAAAGTCAAAACCTACTCGCTCGGCATGCGGCAGCGGCTCGGCGTGGCGCAGGCGATCCTGCACCGTCCGGCGCTGCTCGTGCTGGACGAGCCGACCAACGGGCTCGACCCCGCGGGCATTCGCGAACTGCGGGATTATTTGCGGAGGCTGGCCCGCGAGGAAGGCACCAGCGTATTCGTGTCCAGCCACCTGCTGTCCGAAATGGAGCTCATGTGCGACCGGGTCGCCATTATCCAAAGCGGGAAACTGGTCGATGTGCGCAGCTTGCGCGAAATGGTCACCGACGTCGGCGAGCAGTTTCCCGTCACGTTCGAGCCGGACAGCGTCTCCGCGGCGTCCGCCGCGCTGGCGTCCCGCTTTCCGGGCGTCCGGCTGGAAAACGGCGACGCGGAGATTACCGCGGTGCTGTCCCGGGAGCAAATTCCCGAGGCGATCGCGGCGCTCGTCCAGGCCGGCGTCCGCATCTACGGCGTGCGCACCGAAACGCGGACGCTGGAAGACAAATATCTGGAAATGACCGGGGGTGCCCGCATTGAGTAATTTTGCCGCGCTCGTGCAAAACGAAAACATGAAAATTTACCGACGCGCCCGCACCTGGATCATGTTCGGGCTGATTCTCGTCGCCAATATCGTCGCCGCCATTTTGATGCACCGCTTTTCGCCGGACGATTACGCGGCGACGCACAATATGCTGGATTTTATGATGGTCGCGAGGTCCATGATGTTTTTGTCCGGCGTGTTCACCGTCGTGATCGCCGGCGACATCGTCGCTTCCGAATTCGGCTGGGGAACCGTGAAACTGCTGCTGATCCGCCCCGTCAAGCGGTGGAAAATATTGCTTTCCAAGTATGTCGCCACGCTGCTTTTTGCGCTCTGTCTCATCGTGTTCCAGCTGATCGTTTCCGCGCTGGTCGGCGGCATCACGTTCGGTTTCGGCGGCGAAACGCAGGTGGAAGGCGCCGGCATTCTGTTTCGCGAATACGGGTTTGATTGCGTCGACCTGCTGATCACCGCCACGTTCTCCTTCATGATTTCCACGGTGTTCCGCAGCAGCGCGCTGGCCATTTCGCTCGCGCTCGTCATCATGTTCATCGGCAACTCGATCGCCACCGCGCTGATGGCCATGAAGGTGGAATGGGCCAAATATTTGCTTTTTACCAACATGGATTTGTCGATCTATTTCAGGGATTCGTCATTCATTCCGCTCCTGCCCGGAATGAGCCTGGGCTTTTCGGTGGCGGTGCTCGCGGCCTACTTTGTTCTGTTTCACATCATTTCCTTCTGGGTATTCCTCAAACGGGACGTCGCCGCTTAAGCGTCCAAAAAAAGATGTCCACTCCGGCCGCAGCCGGCGGTGGACATCTTTTTTCGGGGTGACGCCGGTTTATTTTTTTTGGACGTTGGCCGCCTGCGGGCCGCGCTCGCCCTGGATGACATCGAATTCCACACTTTCGCCCTCTTCCAGCGACTTGAACCCTTCTTCCTGAATGGCCGAATAGTGAACGAACACATCCTGCCCGTTCTCATCGGTAATGAACCCGTACCCTTTTTCCGCGTTGAACCATTTCACTGTACCGTTCAATCTGGACTGCCTCCCTCGCATGTGATCGCTCGTCGGCCGTTTGCGGTGCGGACCGACCCGTTCATAGTATGCGGAGACGGCGCCGGGTTTCACTCCGGGGAAATGATGACATTTTTTGAACCGCCCGGGCCGGCGTGGTATAATATGGGCAATTTTCAAGGGCGGGGGGCGATAAAGGTGATGAAAAAAATCGAAATCTACAAGCGCGACAAATGGAACATGATGCATGCCGAAGTGCAGGGACGCACGATTATCGTCCGCGAAATTTCCGATCAGTGGGGCGAAGACTCGCACGTGTTCAACAGCCGCCAGGAGCTGATGAACTGGGCGGAGCGGCGGTTTTCGCCGGAGCGGTTTGAAGGCTCCGAGGAAGAGCGCCTGCGCTGCATCGGCGTGTTGGAGTCGATCTGAACCGGTCGGACGGCACCAAGGATCAAGAAACGGAGAGGATGACATGGGGACGGCATTGACGATGATGATCGTTTCCCTCTGCCTGGCCGCGGTTGTCATACTTAAGAAAGAAAGCATCCCGCAAGCCTTGCGGCGGCCGCTGGCGCTGTTTTCGCTGTTTATCGTCTGCGCATCTTTTGTGATGATGATGATCGCGCTATATCGATTGTAAGCGGAATCGTTATAATATAATAAGAGGACGGTCATACTACTCCGAAAACGGGTGCGATTTGCCCGGATGCGGAGGTGATCCTCGTGCGCGTTGCCGCAGCCGTCATCGCCGGCTTGGTATGGCTGGCGTCATCGGCCGGTCTGGCGGTCTGGCCGCGGCGGGCGGACAGTGGACCGATCCAAGCCATCATAAGGAGTGATATGATGCAGCGTTTGCCAAAACGCTCCGAAATCCCCGCCGAACACCGCTGGAGATTGGAAGACCTGTTCCCGAACCAGGATGCGTGGGATCGCGAGTACCGGGACGTCAAGGCGAAACTCGAAGACATTCGCCGGTTCGAAGGGAAGCTGGACAACGCCGAAACGATCCGCCAATGTTTCGCTTTGGAAGACGACATTTCCCTGCTGACGGAACGGCTGTACGTGTACGCCAACATGCGCCATCACGAGGACACCGCGGATCCGGTATACCAGGCGCTGTCCGATAAAGCCAAAAAGCTGAGCGTGGAAGTCAACGAAGCGCTGTCGTTCATTACGCCGGAAATCTTAAGTTTGTCGGAGGAACAGCTGCGGCAGCTGGCGAACGATCCGACGCTGTCCGCCTACCGGCGCACGCTGGAAGAAATGCTGCGCCAGAAACCGCACGTGCTGTCCAAAGAGCAGGAAGCGCTGCTCGCGCAGGCCGGCGCGATGGCGCAGGCGCCGAACACCATTTTCGGCATGATCAACAACGCCGACATGAAATTTCCGACGATCAAAAACGAGCAGGGCGAAGAAGTCGAGCTGACGCACGGAAGGTACATCCAGTTTCTGGAAAGCAAAAACCGCGACGTGCGCAAGAGCGCGTTCGACGCCATGTACTCCACATATCGCAAACAAAAAAACACGCTGGCGGCGACGCTCAACGCGAACGTGTCCAAAAACATTTTCTACGCCCGCGCGCGCAAGTATCCGTCGGTGCTGGAAATGTCGCTGTTCGGCGACAACATTCCGAAGGAAGTGTACACGAACCTGATCGACACGATCCACGAACACCTTCCGCTGCTGCACCGTTATCTGGCGCTTCGGCAGCGGCTGCTCGGCGTGGACGAACTGCATATGTACGATCTGTTCGCTCCGCTAGCCAAGGAAGTGGATATGCAGATTACATACGAGCAGGCGAAGCAAAAAGTCAAGGAAAGCCTGAAGCCGCTCGGCGACGAATATCTCCGCATCCTGCAGGAAGGATACGACGGCGGGTGGATCGACGTTTACGAAAACGAGGGCAAGCGCAGCGGCGCTTACAGCTGGGGAGCCTACGGCACGCATCCGTACGTGCTGCTCAACCACAAGGACAACTTGAACAGCATGTTCACGCTGGCGCATGAGATGGGGCACGCGATTCATTCCTACTTGTCCGACCGCTCGCAATCTTACCGGGACGCCCAGTACACGATTTTCCTCGCGGAAGTCGCCTCGACGCTCAACGAGGCGCTGCTGATGGACCACCTGCTGAAACATACGACCGATCCGCAGGAAAAGCTGTACCTGCTCACTTACTACGCCGACCAATTCCGCACGACGGTGTTCCGTCAGACGATGTTCGCGGAATTTGAAATGATCATCCACGACAAGGCGGAGCAGGGCGAATCGCTGACGCCGCAGCTTTTGTCGGACATTTATTACGATCTCAACGTGAAATACCACGGCGACCGCATGCACGTCGACCGGGACATCGAGATGGAGTGGGCGCGCATTCCGCATTTCTACTCCAGCTTCTATGTATACAAATACGCGACCGGATTTTCGGCCGCCACGAGTTTCGCCAAGCAGATCCTGGAGGAAGGGGCGCCCGCGGTCGAGCGCTATCTCGGCTTCCTGAAGAGCGGCGGCAGCGACTATTCCATCAACATCTTGAAAAAAGCGGGCGTCGACATGTCGACGCCGCAGCCGATCCGCCAGGCCATGGACGTGTTCCGCGGACTCATCGAGGAAATGGAACAGCTGACCGGCGCAAAATAAACGGAACCGGCCGGGCGTTCGCCCGGCCGTTCCTCTTGGATTCTGAATTCACCATCACGAATTCCTTATTTCCGAAACCGCTGAAGTTGTTCGTTCAGCGGTTTCGTCTGTTGATAGACCTGCTTGTACACCGAAAACAGTTCGCTGTAGACGCGCACCGCGTCAGGCTGCGGGAAAAACGAACGGTCCGCGGCGACAAACCGGTCGGCGCACGCTTCCAGCGACGCGAACCAGCCGCATCCGTACGCGGCGAGCATCGCGGCGCCGAGCGCAGGCCCCTGCTCGCTCTTCAGCCGGATCACTTCGGCGTTGAAGACGTCCGCCTGCATTTGCAGCCAGACGTCGTTTTTGGCGCCGCCGCCGATGGAAACGATGCGGTCCACCGTTTTGCCCGCTCCGCGGAACAAACAGATCGATTCGTGGAGCGAAAACGTGATGCCCTCCATGACCGCGCGAGCCAGATCGGTTCTCGTATGCGCCCCGTCGAGCCCGATGAAGCTGGCGCGGATGACGGCGTCCGCATGCGGCGTGCGCTCGCCGACGAGATACGGCGTGAACAGCAGTCCGCGCGATCCGGGCGGCACTTGACCGGTTCCCTTCAGCAGTTCGTCGTAGCTTTCGCCGGCGGCGAACGTGTTGCGGAACCAGCTGAGGCTGTATCCGGCGGCCAGCGTCACGCCCATCGCGTAGAAAGCGTCGCGCTTCGCGTGGTTGAAAAAGTGCACCTTGCCGCCGAAATCGCGCGTGCGATCGTTTTCATAGGTCAGCACGACACCGGAGGTGCCGATGCTCGCCAGCGCGGCGCCTTCCCGCACGATGCCGGCCCCGAGCGCGCCGCAAGCGTTGTCCGCGCCGCCGGCGAACACTTTGGTGCCCGGCAAAAGCCCGCTCTGTTCGGCAAATTCGGGCAACACCCCGCCGACACAGTCGAACGATTCGACGAGCGGCGGGCACAGCGCCGGATCGAGCCCGAATGCGGCGCAAATGTCGGCGCTCCAGCGTTTTTCGGCGACATCGAGCAAGAGCGTGCCGGCCGCGTCGGAATAGTCCATATGCAGACCGCCGGTCATGCGATAGCGCAAATAGTCTTTCGGCAGCAGGAACACCGCGGCTTTGGCCAGCAGTTCCGGCTCATGTTCCTGCACCCAAAGCAGCTTGGGCAGCGTAAATCCTTCCAGCGCCGCGTTTTTCGTCACGGACAGCAGCCGTTCGCCGAGCGTTCGCTCGATTTTTCTGCACTGCGCCGTCGTGCGCGTGTCGTTCCACAAGATCGCGTTGCGCAGCACACGGCCGTCCTTGTCCAGCAGCACGAGCCCGTGCATTTGGCCGGAGAAGCTGACGCCTTCGATCAGCTCCGGGTTCACCGCGGCGCCGTCCAGCAGTTCGCGCAGCGCGGCCGCGGTTTCCCGTACCCAGTCTTCCGGCCGCTGCTCGCTCCAGCCCGGCTGCTCGTGAAGGAGCGGATACGGCCTGGACGCTTCACCGACAACGTTTCCATCCCTGTCGACGAGCAGCGCCTTGACCGAGCTCGTGCCAAGATCGATGCCGATGACGTAACTCATGAAATCATCCCTCGAACAAGTATTCGTTCAGGCGGGCGCGAATGTGCTCCAACCGGCCGGAACGGGTGCGGATTTCGCCGAGGCTGTGCGCATAAGCTTCCAAAGTGCGGAAATTCGCCTTGCCGCTCACGATGTCGAGGCCGATGCCGCTGCGAAACGACTCGTAGCGCTCGTCCAGAATGTTTTCAAAAAACCGGTCCTCGATCAGCCTGGCCGCCACTTTCAGTCCCCGGGCAAACGTGTCCATACCGGCGATATGCGCGAGGAACAAATCTTCCGGCTCAAACGAACCGCGCCTCACCTTGGCGTCGAAATTCACTCCGCCGGATCCGAGGCCGCCGTTTTTCAAAATTTCGTACATCGCCAGCGTGACGGAATACAGGTCGGTCGGAAATTCGTCCGTGTCCCAACCGAGCAGAAGATCGCCCTGGTTGGCGTCGATGGAACCGAGCATGCCGTGGATGCGCGCGACGCGCAGTTCATGCTCGAACGTATGCCCCGCCAATGTGGCATGGTTCGCTTCGATGTTCAGCTTGAAATGATCCTGCAAACCGTACTTTTGCAAAAACGCGATCGTCGTCGCGCAGTCGAAATCGTACTGGTGCTTGGTCGGTTCCTTCGGCTTCGGTTCGATGAGGAACTGTCCTTGGAAGCCGATTTCTTTCGCGTAATCGACGGCCATGTGCAGAAAGCGCGCCAAGTTGTCGAGTTCGAGTTCCATGTCGGTGTTCAGCAGGCTTTCGTAGCCTTCACGGCCGCCCCAGAACACATAGTTTTCGGCGCCGAGCTCCACCGCCACCTCGAGCCCCTTCTTCACCTGCGCCGCCGCGTAGGCGAACACGTCCGCGCTGCACGACGTCGCCGCGCCGTGCACGTATCGCGGATGGGTGAACATATTGGCGGTGTTCCACAACAGTTTGACGCCGGTCGACTGCATGTGCTCCTTGATCATCGACACGATCGCGTCGAGGTTGCGGTTCGTCTCCGCCAACGTTTCGCCCTCCGGCGCGATGTCCCGGTCGTGGAAACAAAAATAGGGCGCGCGAATTTTTTCAAAAAATTCGAAAGCGGCTTCCACCCTCGCTTTGGCCAAATCCATGCCCGTGAACCGGTCCCACGGGCGAACGGCGGTCGGCGCTCCGAACGGGTCGGCTCCTCCGCCCGTCAGCGTGTGCCAGTACGCCACGGCGAACCGCAGATGCTCTTCCATCGTTTTGCCGAGCACGATTTCGTCCGGATTGTAATGTTTGAACGCCAGCGGATTTTGCGACTGTTTCCCCTCGTAACCGATGCGGTTCACCTTGTCAAAATACGCCATGTGTCCTCCACCTGTCTGCTTTTTATATTTTCGCTGTGTTTTTCACTGTGTTCGTTTTACTCGGCCTTTTCATTCCGGGACTTATCCCCGCCCGGCGCCTGTCAATCCTTCTCCACCAGACCGCGGTTCATGTATTGCTCAAGAATGTTGGTCACGGCAAACACCGTGTGCGCCAGATCCAGATTCTCGATGGCGTACTTGCACTCGTTTTTGTAGGACATGTCTTCTTCGTAGTGGCGGATGTGCCGTTCCAGCGTCTCTTCATCGGCGTTCAGCTTTTTCTGCCGTTCGATCATCGTCTGTTTGTCGACATAGATGAAAATGCGCGTCACCTTGTCGCCGTAAAGCGCCTTCAGCCTGCGGGCGCCCTGCGCGTTCAGGATCAGGTAGATGAAATCGTGGTTTTGGAACGTGTGCTCGATGTCCGCGTGCTTGATCCCGTACTTCGCCCCGTCGATCTCGACGCTTTCCACGAACTCGCCGTTTTGTTCCGCCTGCTCAAACTGTTCGCGCGTGATGAAGTAATAATCTTGTCCTTCCTCTTCCGCCGGACGTTTGGCCCGCGTCGTGTAGGAGAGCACTTTTTTCAATCCGAGCGTGCTCCCGACCATGTCGGCGACCGTCTTGCGCCCCGAACCGTCCGGGCCGGTGAAAACGAAGATCATTTCCTGCTCTTTCAGGTGGTACAAAGGACATCATCCTTTCTAAAATAGGATTATCATCATCGCCGGAAGGCAAGTTGCAGCATGAAGAACGCTTGAGGTAAAAGAAGGGACTCCATTATACCATATTTCATGCCGAATGTGCGCAATGCACACGATTCCCGACCAGCCGTTGAACGTATCGTCTCCGCGGCCGCCGGTCAACGGTTTGTCCCGCCCCCGTTCCGCGTTTCGTCGCCGTCGGTCTGCGATTCGTCGCCGACGATTTGCGCCTCGTCCTCTATGCCGATCAGCCTGCGGAAGACGCCGCGGTCCAGCGACCGGACGAGCCGGATCAGCAATTCTTTGGCCGCCGCGTAATCGTCCGTGTGCAGAATCGAGGCCGACGAATGAATGTACCGCGCGCAAACGCCGATGACGGCGGACGGAACGCCGATGCCCGACAAATGTACCCTGCCCGCGTCCGTGCCGCCGGGCGACACGAAAAACTGATACGGAATGCGGTGGGTGGAAGCCGTATCGAGAATCCATTCCACCATGCGCGGATTCGTCACCATCGTGCGGTCGAGAATGCGCACGAGCACGCCTTTGCCGAGCTGTCCGAACGCCTGGCGGTCGCCGCCCGCGTCGCCGGCCGGGCTCGCGTCGAGCGCAAAAAACACGTCCGGCCGGATCAGCCTCGCCGCGGTTTCCGCGCCGCGCAGGCCGACCTCTTCCTGTGCGGTGGCTCCGGCAAACACGATGTGGGGCGGCGGGTCCCGGTGGATTTCCTTGATCAGCTCGATCGCCAGTCCGACGCCGTACCGGTTGTCCCACGCCTTCGCCATGATTTTGCGCGGATCGGCCAGCGGCGTGAACGGGCATACCGGCACGATCGGCAGGCCGGGACGAACGCCGAAGCTCTCCGCTTGTTCGCGGCTGTCCGCCCCGATGTCGAGCAGCATCGCCGCGATGTCGGTTTCCTGCTTTTGCCCATCCTTCAACAAATGGGGAGGCGTCGTCGCAATGACGCCGTCGATCGGGCCGTTTTCGGTGATGATCCGCATGCGCTGGGCGGGCAGCACCTGGGCGGACCAGCCGCCGAGCGGATGAAACCGGATCATGCCGTGATCGGTAATTTGCGTCACCATCAGCGCCACTTCGTCCATATGCCCGGCCACCATGACGCGCAAACCGTGATCATCGCCGCGCACGACGCCGAACAAACTGCCGAGCCGGTCCTGCACGAACTCTTTCGTATACCGGGACATTTCCCGCCGCATGAATTCCCTTACCGGATGTTCGAAACCCGGAGCGCCGGGCAGCTCCGTCAACGTGCGAAACAAATTCAATGTCTGTTCGTTCATCATAAGCCCTTCCTTTTTTCGAATCCCGCGGAATCCGGTTTCCGTTTATGAATAGAATACCCGATGGCGCTGTTTCGCGAAACATTCAATTTTGTCGAATTCGTTGTTTTTTTGCCGATGCTTGGCTACTTAACCGTAAAAAAAGAGTCGGATTCTTCCCGACTCGAGATGGAAATATGTTGCGGTTTTCAAGATTCGTTTCAGTAAACAACCATGACGGGCTCCCGCTTCCGGGCCGACTCCATTATCGCCAGAATGACCATCGTGGTATTGTAAGCATCTTCGATGGTTACAAGAAACGGTTCACCGGAAATGATGCAGTCGACAAAATGGCGGATGCTCTCATAGGCAAATCCTTTCGGTCTGCCGTGCACGAAGTGGCGAACCAGGACATCCGGCTTATCATACTTTGTATCCGTAATCCGTTCGATCAACTGGCTGTGTGTTGGATCCAGGTTGAACATCCCTTCGGTGCCCAGCACATTCAGCCGCATATCGTTGACGTTCGGATTGGCGTTCGGTGTAATCCAGCCGTTCTCCATGGTGGCAATGCCGCCTCGCCGGAATTCGAGAATCGTCTGATACATATCGACCGTGTCCACACCCAATCGTTTTAAAATGCCGGAACGCGAGACCGCATACACGCGTTCAACTTCATCGTTGAACAGCCATCGCAAAGTATCGACACTGTGATAACCAAGAAACCATAGGATGGAAGACTTCGCTGCCCACGGAAGCAAATCCGTCGCCACCCATTTGGTGTCGTTCAAACGGTAATACGCGCTGTAAGGTTCGCCGATCTCGCCGTCAACGATGGCCTGCTTGACAATGGCGTAAATCGGGCTCCACCTGGCGTGCAAATCCACCATCATGCGAACGCCGTTGCGTTGCACCGCTTCCACGATGGCTTCCGCTTCCTCGCGGCTGGTCGTCAGAGGTTTTTCTATGATCAAATGTTTTTTGGCATTGGCACAATCCACCGCCAACCGGCAGTGCGAAAAATCCGGGGTCACAATGGCAACCGCATCCGCATCGGTGTTGCGCAACATGGTTAAATGATCGGAGAACACCGCGGATTCCGGCAGACCGTATTTGGAAGCAAGCGCCTGCGCCCGTGTAATGTTCAAGTCGCATATTCCGACCAGTTCGACCTGAGGATGCTCGTGGTACACGCGGGCGTGGATGTCTCCCCATGTGCCCGCACCGATGATCGCCATTTTCAACATCGTCATGTTCTCCCCTCAGACCGTAAAGACCTGACGGGGGTCACCACCTTTCATTGTGATTGCAGAAACAGATTTTCGCTAATTGGACGTCACCGCGCCGAAAGTTAAGCCACGGATCATAAAACGTTGAACAACCATGGAAAAGACGAGTACCGGCAAAATGGTAATGACACCCACGGCGGACATTTCACCCCACACTACCCCGGTCACGGACAAGAACAGCGTGACGGTCGTCGGAAGTGTGTGTGCTTCCGAACTCGTGAGAAACAGCGCGAACACGAACTCGTTCCAGGAATGGATGATGCAAAAAATGGCTGTCGCGACCAGCCCGGGCAGCGAGAGTGGCAACAAAATGCGCGAAAACACCTGAAATCGCGAGCATCCGTCAATCAGAGCAGCCTCTTCAATAGCCTGGGGAATTTCTTCGAAAAACCCACGCATCATCCAGATCGTAAACGGAATGTTGAATAGCATATACGAGATAATCAATACCAACTGCGTGTCCAATACGTTCAACATTTGCGACATGACAAAAAAAGGGATCACCGTGGCTATCGCCGGCAGCATGCGCAAGCTGAGAACCCAAAACGCCAAGTTTTCCTTCCTATGAAACGAGAACCGGGCGAAACCGTACGCCGCAAGCCCGCCAATCACGATCGAGACAGCTGTTGTCACCATAACAACAACCGCGCTGTTGCGTACATATTCCATAATGTTGCGAAATTTAATGATTTGCTTGTAATTGTCCAAGGTAGGCGTGAACCACCAAATGGACGGATCGTAAGTTTGCGCCTTGGTCTTGAGGCTGATCAGCACCATCCAAAACAGGGGGAACACGCAAACGACGCAGACTACGGCAATCATCAGCAAAGACCAGACTCCCGCTTTTTTACGGTGCCATGCGCTCATCTCTCTTCAACCCCTTTTCGGAAAGCCTTGATCAGGAGCATGCTGATTATCGAGATCAACATCAGCAAGACGACCGCCGTCGCGGAAGCTCTGCCCACCCAACCGGTTTGGGCAAAACCGAGACGATACACATGCAAACTCAAAAACTCGGTGGCGCTGCCCGGTCCTCCCTGGGTGAGCGAAAACGGGATGTCGAACAGTTTCAGCGCATCCATTGACCGAAACACGACCGCAAGCAAAAACATCGGCTTCAAGAGCGGCAGCGTAATGTGACGCAACATTTGCGCGCGGTTGGCGCCATCCATCATCGCAGCTTCGTAAGGATCGACGGGTAAAGATTTCAGTCCGGCATACAAAATCAGTGCGACAAAGGGCGTGTTCTGCCACACGTCGACGAGAACCGTAGACAAAAAGGCGTTAGACTCCGACAGCCACACCACCTTCCACCCGAACGACTTATCCAGCAAATAATTGACGACACCGTATTCAGCATTCAACATCAATTTCCAGAGCTGACCGGTGATACTTGGCGTCATCGCAATCGGAACGATCAAACAGGCGAAGACGATGAACTTGAACCGAAACTCGCGGTCCAAGAGCAGAGCCAATGCGAATCCGAACGCCAATTCCAGAACGGTAACGATCACCATAAACTTGATGCTAAGCCAAAACGATTTCCAAAATTCCGGATCTCCCCCTGAAAAGAGCCGAACGTAATTTTCCAGTCCCACGAAACGATAAGAGGGAGAACCGAGTTCATAATTGGTCAAACTGAGCGCATACAGAAAAATCGTCGGCACGAAAGTCAAGACTGCCATCAGCACGACAGCCGGCATGATAAACAACAGATGCGGTTTTCGGTGAAAGAAAGAACGCAGGATACCCACCTCTCTTTTCAGGGTGAAATGAATCGGGGCCTCGCACAATGAGGCCCCTCAAAGGGCGTTAGTTAATGATCTCTTCCAATTCCTTTTGAGCCCTGTCGGCGGCTTCCTGCACGGTAATTTCGCCTGTCAGCGCCATGCTGCCGTAATAACCGACGCGGTCCAGCATTTGTCCTAGATTTTCATGCTGGGGAATCCAAGAGATGCCTTTTTCCACCAGTACGTTCGCATCTTCCAACGCTTCCAGCTGAACGGGGTAGGACGGGTTTTGGGCGACCAACTCCTGATCCTGATAAATCGATGTTCTTACGGGTGTGCCGCCGTTGGACACATATTCCTTCGCTTTTTCCCTGCTGTTCATATAAATGATGAACGCCCAGGCTGCTTCCTTGTTTTTGGCCAACTGCGGAATCGACATATTCCATCCGGCCAACGCCGACGCACGTCCCGCAGGACCTTCGGGAGTGGGAACAAAGCCGACTTTGTCGTATACCTTGGATTTGTCCGGATCGAGAATTTGCGTGGAAAGTGCCGTGGAATCCAGCCACATCGCCGTCTTGCCCGCCATGAACGCGGAAATGGCTTCTTCATGCGTATAGGAGGCGACGTCGGGCGGCGCGTTCTGCAGCAGATCGACATAAAACTGCAACGCCTTGACGGTGTTCGGGTCGTTCATCGTGACTTCAAATGTTTGCTGATCGATGAATCCTCCCCCGAAATTGTACATAATGGTCATCAGCCCGGATGCATTGTGAATACCGCGCTGCGCGCGCATGGCCACGCCGTACAGCCCATCTTCCTTTCCGTTGAAAAACCGCGCCAATTCCAAAAATTCGTCCATCGTTTTCGGAGGCTGTTTGCCGTATTTCTCGAACAAATCGGTCCGGTAGGCGATATAGCGCGTTTCACCGGCGAACGGCACTCCCAAGATTTTTCCGTCATATTTGCTGATTCCGTTACGGTATGCGGGTACGATGTCCTCATAATCGAACCAGTCCGGAGTCAAATCGGCATCGGCCAAATAATCATCGAGCGGCACCAGAACGTTTTTGCTGCCGTATTCGCTCATCCAAAACCCGTCGACCATAAAAACGTCGTATGCCCCCGTGTTCCCGGTAAAGTCTAGCAATTGTTTGTTTTTCAGATAAGTTTCCTCCATGACTTCCCATTTCACACGAATGCCGGTCAATTGTTCAAACTGTTCCGTCATTTTTTGAAACGCTTCTGTTGCCGGATGGCTGGCAAAAGCCAGGCTGATTTGCGTTCCCCCATGTTTCTGTTTAATGCCATTGGCCCATCCTTCCAGCGTGGATGTGTCCACATGGGCGTCGTCGTTTGGAGTGTCATTTCCGCCACCGGTTTGGTTTTGCATGTCACTGCTGCCCTTTGATGCATCGTTGCCGCCGGAACACGCAACGACCAGTGAACCCGTCAGGATGATGCACATCAATAGCGCAAACCATTTTACCCCTTGGATCTTCATTTGCTCTCTCCTCGCTTATGGAATACTACTGGTTGCAACCGGTTGATGTCATTGTATCGTGCGAATACGCTTTCATCCATGTCGCCCAGAACCGTCTCTTGTCATACAAAAACTGTTTTGGACGGCGGACGACCAATACTTGTCGCGATACTCTTGGGGCGGAACGCCGTACGTCTTTTTGAACACTTTGGAAAAATAAGGGTAATCGGTGAAGCCGCACTCCTCCGCGATCTGTGTAATCTTTACCGTCTCGTCCCGTTCAAGACGGTTTTTTGCCTGTTCAAGCCGAAAATCGGTGATAAATTGAGTGATCGGCATATGCATGATTTCGCGAAACATTTTGCTCAAGTAGGCGGCTGATATGCCCACTGCTTTCGCCAACGAATGAATGTTCAGCTCAGGGTTCCCGTAATGCCGCCCGATCTCCTGAACGACCAGATCGACCACCCGTTTGTTGCGCGGTGCCCGTTTGCTGGCCAACACGGAAATATGCGCATGGTAGTATTGCGCCTGCTGATCAAACAAATGATCAAGTGACATGGCGGATGAAGACGTCGGAACCGGCTCGGCAGGCAGATCGTGCTGTACCATGGCCATTTCCGCTTTGTAGATGAGCTTGATATGGGCAAGCAGCTGCTTCACTTCCTCATACGAAAGATTCCATTGCTTGCATGCATGGCGCCACTTGTCCATCAAATGATCGACACCGGCTCTGTTTTCCGCCATGACGCACCTGACCAATTCGGACACACCGTCCCGCAAATAACGCAGACTGTCGGCATCAAACCTTTCCATCCATGGTGCGGGACTGCGCATGACAAGGCGCAAAATGATCTCGTCCAGCTGTTCCTGCGTGACGGGTTTCAATAAATAATCAAACACTCCGTTGCGGATCGCCCTCCGGGCATAATCGAATTCGGCATATCCCGTCAATATGACGATATGGATATCCGGATTGGATTGTCTTAAGCAATCCGTCAATTCCAATCCGTCCATGACAGGCATGCGAATGTCGGTAATGACCAGATCCGGGCGGATGCGTTCAATCATGTCCAACGCCAATCGTCCGTTTTTTGCCTCATTCACTTCCATCATCGTCTTGGGACATTGTTTCAACAATTTGCACAAACCTTTGCGGATAATTTCCTCGTCGTCAACCACCAACACTTTCATCATGCAAGCCCCCCTGTTCCGTTTCACGCATTTTTTTCCGATCCGGCAGCGTCAGACAGACCTGCAGGCCGCCGGAAGCCGATTCGGCTAAAGAAAGGCCAAACGGCTTTCCATATCGAAGCCGAATGCGAAAATGCACGTTAAGCAATCCGATGCTGTTTCGCTGCCAATCGGGATGTTCCGATAGTTCGGACGGCGCCGCTTCGGAGAACAAACGGTTCATCTCTTGTATTTTCTGTTCCTCCATGCCCTCCCCGTTATCCTCGATGACGACTTGAAAAACCCCGTCTCCGCTGTGCGTCGCATACAGATGCAAGTAATAATATCGATCACCGCGAAAAGCATGTTTGTAAGCGTTCTCGATCAATGGTTGCAGCGTGAGTTTGACAATAGGCGCATCGAGCAGATCGTCGGGAACATTGAAAACCGTCTCGATGTCCGGCATTCGTTCCCTCTGAATTTTCAAGTAGGTCATGACGTGATGCAGTTCGTCCCCCAAGGTCGCCTCAATGCTGCGATTGTCGATGGAATAGCGGAAAAAATCAGCCAGCGCTTTGCTCATAAGGCTGATACTCGGCAAATCGTTCAATATGGCATGACAATTGATCGTTTCCAGCGTATTGTAGAGAAAATGGGGATTTATCTGGTTTTGCAGCGCCAAAATGGTAGCTTCCTTTTGATGAAGTTCCAGTTCCATCTTCTCCATCCGAATGACGTAAACTTGCCGAATCAGTTCCGACAGGCGTTCGATCATCCTGTTGAAGCCTGCTCCAAGCAGAGAAATTTCGTCTCGATACCGAACGGGAAAACGGACATTGAAATTCCCTGTTTCCACTTTTTTCATGAGACCGAGCAGCGTTTTCACCGGACGTACCAGCATGATCGACAATAACAGGGAAATCAGAAAAGACATTGCCAATACCGCAACCATTACGGCGATATGAAAAGGGTTCAACCGGTTGGCCCTGTCGACAATCGCTTTTCGACTGACCTGGGCGCGTACGAGAATATCGGCATTTTCCAAATTCGACACCATCGGAAGCCAGTCGCTATCCTCTTCACGGCTTTCGACCGTGCTGCCTCGTTGGGATAATTCCGCGTTTTGGACGCGGATCAAACCGGCCGTCGGCGGTGAATATGAAGAATAAATAATGTCGCCGTGCGAATTGAGCAGATCGATCCGCAAATCGTTACCGACGATGTGACGAAAAGCGTCGCTGAACATTTTGGAATTCAACCGAACGACCAAAATTCCGCTGCGTCCGTCGACATCGTATATTCCTTTGGTCAGCCAAAGCGACCAAAGCGAACGATCCTGGTAAAATACGTGGTCCGTTGTCGGACGCGTCCACAGCTGATAGGACTTTTGTCGGAAAATGCGATACCATTCCTGTTGGCGGTAATCGATCTCCCTGTTCCTGCTCAAATTCTCGTCAAAGAAAAACAGGCCGCCGGAGCGGTCCTCGTCTTCGCGATAAAAAAAGGCGGATTCGAGCTCGCTGGAATAACGAAGTCGGAACACTTCCAGCGACTTGCCGATATTCAACGCAGACTGAGCAAAATCGGGACTCCGCACGTCGAGTTTCAACATCTCATTCGCCGTATTGGTTTGCAGGAAAAAATAATTCATGTCGTTCACGATCCGCTTGAGTTGACTATCGAGGTTGTAGGCGGTCTGATCAATCGAGCGCTGAACCCGTTCCATCTCCACATCTTCCATCGTTTTGCGGAAATAGAACTGATAAACGGCGATCATCGCGAAGTTGCCGATAAAGACTACAAAGCATATGCTGGCGAAAAGTTTCGTAAAGAATGACCGATTCATCAGCGAAACTCGCAGACGACGAAGCGCTTTCACGGCGATATCCCCTCATTTTGTGCTGGCAGCATCATGCAATGAAGCGTTTGAACAGGTCATTATTTTAATCTGACAGTAAGGTGAAAGAGTCTTCTCCCATGTATATGATCGTAAAGGCGCCTTCAAACAGAAGGCGCCACGATCCATCTCTTAAACCGGAAGTTTGACGGTATTCGGCCTCGTCCAAGCCATATGCTGTATAAATCCTTCCGCATACGTACAGCCTGCCTGGATACCGCGCATTCTGCCCAGAGTGCGCACGAACTCGGGCAGCTCGATCCGATCATGTTCCCGCAACCAAACGATTTGGCTTTGGTGGCACTCGAGCATCTTCATTTTCACATCCATCGCATCCGTTATATCCACGTAAACCGACGGTTCGAACCCAATTCCGGCCAAATTGTCCATATAATATAGGGCAGGCACTTTCGGAGCGACGGGTGAATCGCCAAAACCCGGCAGCGTGGCCAGAAAACTGGTATCGAACACCAGCTTGCTGACGGCAGCGTGATCCGGCATATAGTCGTTCGGAGCATGGGTAATGATCAGATCCGGCCGGACGGCACGAATCGCTTCGATAAACGCAAGGCGTGTGCCGGCATGTTCCGCGAAAATTTCTCCATCAGCCAAACCGAGCGGCATCACCGGACAGCCGATGATTTCTCCTGCATTTGCCGCTTCCTGTCTGCGAATGCGGGACAGTTCATCAGGCGGTATCCGGTAATGACCTTTATCCCCGTCACTGGCGTAACATAGGACGACTTCGTGACCAGCTCGTTTCAGTTTGGCCAGTGTGCCCGCGCAAGATATTTCCAGGTCGTCCGGATGCGCCCCAATTGCCATTACGATCATAGAGAAATGGCCTCCCTCCTTAATTCAAATCGGCTGTGAGCGGTCCAGCCAATTCTTCCAGAAAAAACAGTTTTCCGGGAAGAGTCGGCATATAACTGGACGGAATCCAGGGCGATGGTCCATGCCGAAGCGTTGTCCACAGGGAAAGCCCCTGCCACATCATCCCGCGGCCGAACGCGCCGTCCGCCCCGCCGATTGCGTAATCCGCTTGCAGGAAGATTCCGGGACCGATCGTATTGGCGCGGCAAGGAACGAGCGTTGTCCGGCTCTTGAAGCTGGTGAGCGCGTTTTGTTCGACGGTCAGAGGATGCAGATCGGCACCGATTCGATGCGTCGCCTTTTTCCACTGCTCCTCCGTTTCGTATTCTGCTGCGAAATGCGGCTCCCAAAAGGCGATATGGAAAACACGGCCGATGCCGTAGACGACAATCAACTTCGCTCCTTTGGCCTTAAGGTCGGCAATTTTATCCGCATACCGCGGAAGATTTTCTTTTGTCGCGTAATTTCGCTGCGACTCGGGCACCGTCAACTCTCCAAGCGGTCCGTAAAACGATTTTTCCATGCCATATTGGAAGGAGCCGGGATTGGACGGCGGCAGCGTGTTTCCTTGCGCGTCCGACCACTCGTCCATGTTAAAACCGTACACATGGGAAGCGCTTACTTTCCAACTTTTAAGAAAAAAGACTGCCCACCGATACATCCCCATCGGACCTACCGGCAACACAAGCGCTAATTTTTCTCCACGATCTCGAGCCGCTTTGATCTGCAGCGCAATTTCATGTCCGAGCATTACGTCAAAATCGCTCAATTGTTTGCAACTGACCGGTTGAAATTCGTGATGCCAATGCTTTTGTGGAACATGGATTTGTTCCGGATCCGACGAACAGCAAGCGTCGATTTTCGCCAAGTCCCAACCTGCCGGAAAGAACTGTTCGGTCAAGGAACCTCGATACGTCGACAACAAATTCATGGTGTTCCTCCTTCCGAGCGTCGTGAACAGACGCTTCACAATATGATTACCCTCATCGTAACATTGAAATCCGAAACTTCACCATGTCGGCCAAATGAATTTGTTGTCCCTGGAAAACAGGATTTGCTAAAAATCTCGACGAAAGCGGAAGTCGTCGAGCGGTACCTTGCATGCGTCGTTCGCCAAAAAAAGGAAATGTGATCAGGTTCATTTTCTTCGCATGCCGGGATGATGAAAAAAATGGTTGCGCCGAGGAGTGCGTTGTAGAAAAATAGACACAAACGACGAAAAATCTACATCTCCGGGGCGGGTGAACGGACGGAATGCCGCAAAAAATCGACGGTAAAACGGAGAACGCCAATCGGGAGCTATCTCCGGAGGAAATGCTGAAGGTCATTCTCGAATACGCCGCCAAAATCGCCAACGAACGCGACTTGAACCGGCTTTTGATGCTGATGGCCGACATGGGCAGAGAGATGGTCAAGGCCGACCGCTGCTCGGTATGGCTCGTCGACGATCAGAAGGACGAACTGTGGACACCCGTGGCGCACGGCGTCGACGAAATCCGGATCCCCCGCGGCGCGGGGCTGGTCGGTTTGGCCATCGAAACCGGCAAGCCGATCTTTATCGACGACGCCTATACCAATGAAGAATATCGCGAAGTGCTAAAAAGCGGCGCGCTGCAGACGGACCGCAAAACGCGGTATCGCACCCGCTCGATCATGGTCATTCCGTTTCGCGACAACGAAGGCGGCGTCATGGGCGCTTACCAGGCGATCAACAAATGCTCGGGAGAGCGGCCGTTTGACGAAAAAGATTTGGAATACTTGACGCTGGCCGCCTCCTATTCCGGCAAGTCGCTGGAATCCGCCATGCTTGCGCACGAAATCGAGGAGACGCAAAAAGAAATCATTTTCACCATGGGCGCCATCGGCGAAATGCGCTCCAGGGAAACCGGCAACCATGTGAAGCGGGTGGCGGAATATTCTTACCACATCGCCCTGGCGCTGGGCATGAGCCGGGAAGAAGCGGAGCTGTTGAAAATGGCGTCGCCGATGCACGACATCGGCAAAGTCGCGATTCCCGACGCGGTGCTCGCCAAACCCGGCCGGCTGACGGAAGCGGAATACGAAATTATGAAAACGCATACGACGATCGGATACAACCTGCTGAAAAATTCCCGCCGCCGCATCCTCAAGGCGGCGGCCGTCGTCGCCGAGCAACACCATGAACGCTGGGACGGAACCGGCTATCCCAACCGTTTGAAAGGCGAGGACATCCACATTTACGGCCGCATCACCGCCGCCGCCGACGTGTTCGACGCGCTCATCAGCGACCGGGTGTACAAAAAAGCCTGGGAACTTCCCCGCGTGTTGGAACTGTTCGAGAAGGAAAGCGGCGCGCACTTCGACCCGCGGGTCGTCGACGCGCTGATGTCCTGTTTGCCGGATCTTCTTGCCGTGCGCGACCGGTACCGGGATGCGGTCTCCGACGACTTTGCGTCGGAGCCGCGGCTCTAGGGGAGGGGGATCGGGCCGGGCCGCGGCGCCTCGATTGGGGATCGACGGCGCGCCGCTATCCAAAGCCGGAGCGTTCCCACAAGGCTGCGTGTTACGGTGCGGCTATCTACGGTGCGGCTATCCCGTCCGGATCCGCGTGATCCAGAGCGACAATTTTCCCGTCCGCTTCGACCCGGGCGTTAATGCTGATCTCCGACAACCGCGAAAGCACGCGTTCCGCCTCGGCGCCTTCCAGCGGCCGCGGCAGCGCCCAGGCGTTGTTGACCGGCTCCGCCGAGAGCTCGCATGCGCCGTCCTTCGTGCAGGTTGCGTTCAAAATGACCGTATCCCAAGTTTCCTTGACCTCGTTGGTCGTGAACACGAAGTTGCCGAGGCTGTAAAAAATCCACCGGTCCTTGTACTTTTCCGCCCCCTGCAGCACGTGCGGATGGGATCCGATCACGAGATCCGCGCCGGCGTCGATGTATCGGTGCGCCATTTCCGTCTGCTTGGCGACCGGGTGCGGATTGCGCTCCTCGCCCCAATGCGCCATCACCACCACCAGATCGGCTTCTTCCGCCGCTTTGCGAATCGCCTCCACCGGCCTGGTATAATCGTACGTCTCCGCTACGCCGGGCTGATCGCCCGCCGCTTTCCACGACACGTCGGGCACGACCATGCTGAACCCGAGAATCGCCACGCGGATGCCTTCCGTTTCCACAAACAGCGGACGATACGCTTCCTCCTCGTTTCTCCCCGCCCCGACATAGCCGATTTCCGCCGACTGAAGATGGTCGAGCGTGTCCAGAAAAGCTTCCCGTCCGTAATCGAGCACATGGTTGTTGGCCAAATTCACGACGTCGATGCCGGCGTCCTTGATTGCCGGCAACGCTTTGGGCGATGTGCGGTAGGCGTATTGCTTCTGTTCGGGTTCGCCGCGTTCGCTGATCGGCGTTTCCAGGTTGGCCAAAGTCCAGTCCGCCGCCCGCAGCCGGTCCGCCACATGCTGAAACGGATAATCGTATCCTTTATCGGCGACGAGCCGGCCGACGTTTCCGGCCATCATGACGTCGCCCACGAAGGTGAACGTGATGGTGTCGCGAGAAGCATCCGCCGGCTCCGTCGTCCCGGACGGCCGCTCCCCT